>OJDH01000025.1_pt1 | contig 126711 bp, 110 predicted proteins | sample 1592761 | NCBI WGS metagenome assembly OJDH01 (sample SAMN05416855, study PRJEB24817) | seawater metagenome | isolation source: Sea water | place: Canada:Atlantic | collected 2013-11 | reverse complement strand
CCTTGGTTTGTTAAGCATGTCGCTTAATAATCAGTAAGCTTAATTATACGGTTAGGTGTTTGGCGTCACAAATTTATAGCAAGTAAAATTACTATTTCACTCAAGGCAGTAAAGATGAAACTCAGTCCTCTTATTTTAGAGCTTATTAACGCGTTTAAAGTGTTACCCGGTGTGGGCCCAAAAAGTGCTCAGCGTATGGCGTTTCATTTGTTAGAGCGAAATAGAAGTGGTGCCTTGCAGTTAAGCCAAGTGTTACACAACGCCATGGAACATGTGGGACATTGCAAGCAGTGTCGTACGTTTACCGAAAGCGAGTTGTGTGAAATTTGTGCTCACCCTACACGAAGCGAAGCGGGCACGTTGTGCATTGTCGAATCTCCCCAAGATGTTGTGGCGATTGAGCAAACCGCCGAATTTAAAGGCTTGTACTTTGTATTGATGGGGCATTTATCGCCCATCGATGGTATTGGGCCGAGTGAAATAGGGTTAGACGAGTTGGCGAATTTGTTAGACAGCAAAGATTTGACGGAAGTGATCCTCGCGACCAACCCTACGGTTGAAGGTGAGGCAACGGCACACTACATTGGTCAGATGTGCTCTGCGCGAGACATTCAAGCGACTCGCTTAGCCCACGGTATGCCGGTGGGTGGCGAGTTGGAGTATGTTGATGGCAATACGTTGACGCATGCCTTTGTGGGTCGCAGAAGCCTGTCTTAGGCGAAAAATTCTACGTTTTTTGGCGGTCTAGTTCTTAGGCCGTTAATTATCTCACTGATAGTTACAATTTTTTCATCTTTTGTATTGAAATGCCTTCAAGCGACCTTATCTCCTTACTCACAAACAGAAACCAACTAACTTAGGAGATACTTGTCCATGGCTGACGTTGCCCATCAAGAAACTCATGGCTTTCAAACCGAAGTAAAACAATTGCTTCAGTTGATGATCCATTCACTTTATTCAAATAAAGAAATATTTCTTCGTGAACTTGTTTCTAATGCTGCCGATGCAGCAGACAAATTGCGATTCAAGGCGCTGTCGAATGATAGCCTATACGAAGGTGACGGCGATTTATGCGTTAAATTAAGCATTGATAAAGACGCTGGCTCTATCACCATCCGTGACAATGGTATCGGTATGGACCGAGCGAGTGTCATTGAGCATTTAGGCACGATTGCAAAATCAGGTACCTCTGAATTTTTCAGTAATTTATCGGGTGACCAAGCGAAAGACTCACAATTAATTGGTCAGTTCGGTGTTGGTTTTTACTCTGCGTTTATCGTAGCTGAAAAAGTGGTCGTGCGCTCGCGTGCTGCAGGCGACGATGCCAGTAAAGGCGTTGAGTGGACATCCGAAGGTGAAGGCGAATTTACGGTTGCGGATATCGAAAAAGCAGACCGTGGTACTGAAATTACCTTGTTCTTACGTGAAGACGAAAAAGAGTTCGCAGATGACTGGCGTTTACGTTCAATCGTTAGCAAGTATTCTGATCACATCAGTATTCCTGTGATGATGTACAAAGAAGAAGTACCAGAAAGCGATGGCCCAGACGGCGAAAAAGTACCTGCGCAACCTGCAAAGTGGGAAGCAGTAAACAAGGCAACAGCCCTATGGACACGTGATAAGTCTGAAGTGTCTGACGAAGAATACAAAGAGTTTTATAAGCATATTTCACACGATTTTGCTGATCCGCTTGTATGGTCACACAATAAAGTTGAAGGCAAAACTGAATACAATAGCTTACTGTATATCCCAGCTAAAGCACCGTTTGATATGTGGAACCGTGACCAAAAGCACGGCTTGAAGTTATACGTTCAACGCGTATTTATTATGGATGACGCTGAACAATTCATGCCGACGTATTTGCGTTTCGTGAAAGGTTTGCTTGATTCAAACGACTTACCTTTGAACGTATCTCGTGAAATTTTGCAAGATAACAAAATCACTCAAGCTATTCGTCAAGGCTGTACTAAGCGCGTATTGCAAATGCTTGAGCGTGTTGCCAAAAATGACAGTGAGAAGTATCAAGGCTTCTGGACTGAATTTGGTAATGTGCTAAAAGAAGGCCCCGCTGAAGATCACGCCAATAAAGAGAAAGTGGCAGGCTTGTTACGTTTCGCTTCGACTGAAAATGACAGCGATGCGCAAAACGTTTCTTTGGCCGATTATGTTAGTCGCATGAAAGACGGCCAAGATAAAATCTACTACATTACTGCAGATAGCTACAAAGCAGCTAAATCTAGCCCGCATTTAGAAATCTTCCGTAAGAAAGGCATTGAAGTTTTACTGATGTCAGACCGTGTGGATGAATGGCTTATGTCGCATTTGACTGAATTTGACGAGAAGTCATTCCAGTCAATTACTCATGGTGAATTAGATTTAGGTGATTTAGACGACGAAGACAGCAAAAAGGCGCAAGAAGAAGCTGAGAAGAAAGTTGAAGGCTTAACTGAACGCGTTAAAACTGCGCTAGGCGATAAAGTGGCTGAGGTGAAATTCACTCACCGTCTGACGGATTCTCCAGCGTGTATCGTGGCAGATGGCAGTGGCATGTCTACCCAAATGATTAAGTTGATGCAAGCTGCAGGTCAACCAGTACCTGAGGCTAAGTATCATTTTGAGCTTAATCCAGAACATAGCTTGGTGAAAATGCTAGCTGACGAGCAAGATGAAGAGCGTTTTGGCCAGTGGACTGAAGTGTTGTTTGATCAAGCTGCATTGTCAGAACAAGGCAGTCTGAAAGACCCAGCAGCCTTTGTGCACAATTTAAACACCTTACTAATGAATTTGGCAAAATAACGCTAAATTACTCAACATAACGTTAAAAAATGGGCTCTTTAGCCCATTTTTTGTGTATATTATGCATTATTAGATGTTTACACATTTGACCTAAGACATACGTCTTATACGGCTTGTAACTAAAAGGCCGAATGTGTAAAGTTCGGCACAGAATTTTTTAACTTTAACTAAAGGCGAGGGCAAAGAATATGCGTATTATTCTTCTTGGTGCTCCTGGTGCTGGTAAAGGCACTCAAGCTCAATATTTAATGGGTAAATACGGCATTCCGCAGATTTCTACGGGTGATATGCTACGAGCAGCAATAAAAGCTGGCACTGAGTTAGGTAACGCCGCAAAGCGCGTTATGGACGAAGGAAAACTGGTTTCTGATGAGCTCATCATTGGTTTGGTAAAAGAGCGCATTGCACAAGATGATTGCAAAGGTGGTTTCTTACTAGATGGTTTTCCGCGCACTATCCCTCAAGCTGACGCAATGAAAGAAGCGGGCATTAAAGTCGATCATGTTATTGAATTTGATGTGCCCGATGAAGTGATTGTCGAGCGTATGGCTGGTCGTCGTGTGCATCCTGCTTCAGGTCGTGTATACCATCTACAATATAATCCGCCTCAAAACGACGGAAAAGACGATGAAACGGGTGAAGATTTGGTTATCCGTGCTGATGATCAAGAAGATACCGTTCGTCACCGCTTAGGTGTTTATCATGAACAGACGAAGCCTCTGGTTGATTATTATCAGGCTGAAGCGAGCGCTAACAACTGCCAGTATCATAAAATTGATGGTACCAAAGCAGTTGATGTCGTCAGCGAGCAGTTGTCATCTTTACTTGGCTAATGATGGCTATTTAATTGAATGATGAAAAACCCACTGAAAAGTGGGTTTTTTTATGTCTATAATCAGCCTACAACAGTTTCGAATAATGCAAAACTAAAAACGCAAACACACTAAAACAGGAACTTATTCATTATGTTACACACGCCTATTACTGCATTTTATGGTGGACTACTTGGGATCACTTTTGTATACCTTTCAATTTTAGTTGTTAGAGGTCGCCGAGCGGGGAAAATTAGCTTAGGGGATGGGGGAGACAACCATTTCTTAGGCGTTATCCGTGCCCACGGGAACTTTGCAGAGTATGTTCCCTTAACGCTGGTATTGATGTTAGTGGCAGAGATAAACTCTTCATACCCTATCGTGCTGCACAGTGCTGGCGTAGCCTTGCTCGTAGGTCGCATCGTGCACGCCTATGGCCTCAAACATCATTCTGGGGCGAGTTGGCAACGCGTTTCAGGCATGATTTTAACCTTCGTGGCTTTGATTGGATTATCGGTGCAGAACATCGTTTATCTTTATTAGCACTTTTTGTAGGTCCTCGTATAGGGACATTTTGTAATCGATAAAAGGCATAAAAAAACGGCGCTCACTAGGCGCCGTTTTGATTCACAGGGAACACACATCAAATTTTATAAGTTAACTCGTGGGTTTACTTTCACCCTCAATCAACTTCTCAGTATTGCTACCAATTTGAATCGTGCGTGGTTTCTTCGCTTCCGGTACCACACGCTCTAGATTTACGTGAAGTAGGCCATTTTCCATTTTGGCGTTGAGCACATTGACGTGGTCGCCCAATTGGAATTTGCGTTCGAAGTTACGCTCAGAAATACCCTTATGAAGGAATTTTCGCTCTTCGTCCGTCGCTGCGGCTTTGTTGCCGGTGACTTTCAAGGTGTTTTCTTGCACCTCTATCGAGACTTCATTTTCTGCGAAACCCGCAACCGCCATAGTGATGCGATATTTATCTTCGGCTATCAACTCAATGTTGTAGGGAGGGTAGCTAGATTGTTTTTCGTTACGAGATGCAGTGTCAATCATTGATGCCAAGTGGTCAAAACCAATGAATGAACGGTATAGTGGAGATAGATCGATATTACGCATTTTGCATATCCTCTTTATAAAGCAATATGAGATTAAAGTGTCCCGACTAGCGGCGACGTTATTTTAACAACGCGGTCCTCGCGTAACCCTTAGGGCTTTGCAGTTTCCTGCCAAATTCTTATCCTTTGAATTTGTATCGACCCTTTCGGCGTCGACAAATACTATGTAGGGATAGGCACAACATTTTTCAATTGAAAAGTGCAAATTAAATTTTATTTATATTTTAACGTTATGATTTTATTGATTTTATTTCTTCAGTAAATATAACAAAAAAAGCCCGCAGAGAAGCGGGCTATGATATGTCAAAGCACAATTGGGAGTTATTGTTTAACACCCTCTAGGTTTAACATCAGCTCAACATGAGTCGAGCTAGGCCCTAAATTCGTCATAATGCCATAATCAGCCATAGCGATACGTGTGGTGCCTGAAAAGCCCACACGGTAGCCGCCCCAAGGATCTTTTCCTTCTCCGATTTTCTCGGCCATGATGATCACGGGTTTAGTGATCCCATGCAAAGATAGGTCCCCGAATATCTTTAAGCGCTCTGCCCCTAGACTTTCTACCTTGGTACTCACAAACTTAGCGATTGGGTATTTTTTTACGTATAGAAATTCTTCACCGCGCAAATGCTTATCACGCTCAGCATGGTTTGAGTCGAGACTATCCGTATTGATATTCACTGAAATGGTAGAGGCTTCAGGTTTGGCCGGGTCGTAACTGAACTTGCCATCAAAGGTATTAAAACGACCGGTTAGCCAAGAATACCCAAGATGCTGAATTTTAAAGTTAATTGAGGCATGAGCGCCTGCTGTATCCACTACATAATCTGCGGCAAATGCTTTGCCCGTCAGTAGGGCAAGTAAACTGAATGCTAAAAGTGACTTTCTCATTTCTTTTCCTTGTGTTTTTTAAAGGTAAGCATTCTTACCAGTGTATTGTCGTTATTAATAAAGTGGTGTTTCAACGCTGCTAGTCCATGCAAGCTTGCTAAGGCGATGAGCGTATAAGCAAAATACTCATGAACTATGCCCGATAAGTCTTCTTGGTTGGTAAATAATTTACCTACAGGGGCCACAGAAAACCAGTTGAATACGTCAATCCCTCGGTTGTCGGCGGTGGAAATTAAATAACCGCTCACAAACAAGGTTATAATTAGTATATAGAGCAGAGCGTGAGTGGCTCTTGCGGCTAATATTTCCCAGGCTTTGCCCAGCGGTTTAGGCGTCTCTTGGCTTACTTTCCAGATAATTCGCACAACGGTAAGGCACATAAGTAGTATGCCGACACTTTTGTGATAATGGGGTGCATCTTTATACCAAGGGCTGTAATAGCTTAATTCGACCATCCACCAACCTGCTGCAAACATGCCAATAACCACAGCGGCGCTGAGCCAATGAATAGCGATACTTAACCAACCATATTGCCGAAACGAATTTTTAAGCATTTCAAACACCTAATAAAGAATAGAGATACTATACCCTTCGTATTATTGAATTAGTATGACAAATTTGTAACGCTTATTATCGATAAATTAGAACGATTATATCAGGATACATACCCGTTACACTCCAGGATAAAGAGAGTCGCGCGATGCATTAGGTATCGTGGCGGGTATTAGGCGAGCACAGTGAAAATAGAAGAGCACTCAACAGTCGACTGTGCTGATAAATCGACTGTTAAGCTAATGGCAAAGCGGCTACTTTGCGTGGCGTGCTTTTAGTACTTCGATGACGTCGCTTAGTGTCAAATCACTTGCTTGTAGCAACACCAGTAAATGGTACAGCAAATCAGCAGATTCATTTTTAAGCTCGTCCAAATCTTTTACCGTTGCAGCAAGTGCAGTTTCAACCCCTTCTTCACCCACTTTCTGAGCAATGCGTTTTATCCCTTTACTGTAAAGATGGGCGGTATAGCTCGAATCGGGAGAGGCACCCTTGCGTGAAGCAATAACCTGCTCCAACTCTGCGATAAAACTGACGTCTGGTGCAGCGGCATCAGCCCAGCAGGTTTCGTTACCTAAGTGACACGTAGGGCCATTGGGGTGAGCGAGAGCAAGTATTGAATCTTGATCGCAATCAGCGCTGAGCTGAACAAGATCCAAGGTATGGCCAGATGTTTCACCTTTGGTCCAAAGGCGCAGCTTTGAGCGGCTGAAAAAGGTAACATGGCCCGTTTCAAGGGTGTGATGAATGGCATCGCTGTTCATATAGCCTTGCATTAAGACTTTGCCTGTAGAGGCATCCTGCACGATGCAAGGAAGAAGGTTGTCCATTTTTTGCCAAGCCAATTGCTCAACGTTTTGCTTATTGATGATCATGTTTATCTCGTATTCGTATCAATTTAGTATCGTATAATTCGCTCGCGGAGGGGCACCGCTTAATCGCGTATAGCCACCTGTTGTTCTCGCAAATAAGCTTTTAAATCAGGTATTGGAATGATGCCTTTGTGAAAGACTGACGCCGCTAATGCGCCGTCAACATCAGCCTGTTCAAACACATCTTTAAAGTGGACTTTTTCACCCGCGCCACCTGAAGCGATAAGCGGAACCGCGCAGTTTTCACGAATAGCAGCCAATTGCGTAATATCATAACCTTGGCGCACACCGTCTTGATTCATGCAATTAAGTACAACTTCGCCTGCACCGTGTTGCTGCACTTCTTTGACCCAATCAGCGGTTTGCCAACGGGTAATTTGCGTGCGGCTTTCATCCCCTGTGTACTGGTGTACTTGGTATTTTCCTGTTTCTTCATTGAAGTAGCTATCAATACCGACTACCACGCACTGTTGCCCAAACGTATCGTGTAGCTCACGAATAAGGCTAGGGTTAGCAAGAGCGGGGGAGTTAATCGATATTTTATCTGCGCCCATTTCAAGGATGCGCCCAGCGTCTTCAACAGACTTAATACCGCCGGCAACGCAAAAAGGAATATCAATGACTTGCGCGATGCGTGTTACCCAGCTTTTGTCCACTACGCGTTGGTCACTTGAAGCGGTAATATCATAAAACACCAATTCATCAGCGCCTTGTTGGGCGTATAGTTCCGCCAGAGGTACGATCTCGCCAATGGTTTCATGATTACGAAATTTAACGCCTTTTACCACAAGACCATCACGAACATCTAAACAGGGAATAATGCGCCTAGCGAGCATAGAAAACCTTTTTTAATCAAAATATTTATACGAACAACAGACGCCAACTTTACGTACGCAGGCGTCCTAATAGGGATTACTTAACGCGCTTCAACCAACCATGAACATCTGGGGCTTTACCCCATTGAATATCATTTAACGCTTGGCGTAATTTCGCAGTTGTTGGGCCTGCTTCACCGCTGCCGACTGTGTATTCTTTATCATTATGAATAAAGGTGCCCACAGGCGTGAGTACAGCAGCTGTGCCCGAAAGTGCAGCTTCAACGCCAGGCTTAGCCGAGCGCTCAAGAAGCTCACTGACGGTGATGTCACGCTCACTGATGGTCATGCCTAAGTCAGCCGCAAGAGTCAAAATAGTGCTGCGTGTCACACCATGTAAAAAGGTCGAATCCAAACCTTTGGTGATGATTTCATTGCCATCAATCAGCAAGAAATTGGCTGCACCAGTTTCCTGTACGTCGCCATTGGGGCAGAACAAGATTTGATCGGCGTTATGCTCAACACGCGCTTTAGAAATCGGGCCTAGGGCGCTTGCATAGTTGCCACCGCTTTTAATCATACCCATGTGCGGTGCACAGCGCATACCTGTTTCATCCAGCAGCAAGCGCAATGCTTTAGCTCCGCCAGTGAAATAATCACCTACTGGCGACAGCAATACGTACAACATAGAGGTCAGTGATGGTACTGCCGCTTTACCGATAGCAGGCTCGGTACCGAAATGTGTTGGGCGAATATACATCGAGCCTGGTGGCAACGGCACATCGTCAGCATATTTGGCCACAATATCCATGATCATCTGCGCGACTTGCGCTTCATCAACTTCAGGTAGCGACAAGAAGCGAGAACTTTGGGCAAAACGCTTTATGTTCTGATCCATACGAAAGACATGCACACTGCCATCTTCGTGTTTAAACGCCTTCAAACCTTCAAAACACGTACTTGAGTAGTGCAAAACATGGGCTGCAGGGTGCAGATTAATGCTGTCTGCAGAAACTATTTGCGCTTTATTCCACTGATCATTTTCAAATGTAGCCAATGCCATTTCAGGCATAAAAACGGTACCAAATGCTGCCATTACTTTTTCCTAAATACAGGGGATCATGGGGTGACTCTGGTGTGTCTTTGCCATGATCGTTTACGGTTGAAGTCATTCAATTATTTAGTAAGCACGACCCCAGTGCAATCACTTCGTCCCATACAATTGTTAAGGACTTTGTCTAGCTTGATTGTACCGGTGCTCTCACCGCGTAAAAGGGGTGTGAATTAACTTTGCCAACATTCTATCGCTTGCTCGACGGTGAATTTGCCTTCAAGCAACGCTCGGCCAAGAATAACCCCACTGACATGGGTTGGCTTAAGTACAGCGATATCATCCAAATTACCAATGCCGCCTGATGCCTGCCATTCAATGGTCGGGAATTTCGCAGCCATCTCGCTATACAATTGATGGTTTGCACCTTGTAATGTGCCATCACGACTGATGTCAGTGCATAGCACGTGCTTGGCCCCTACAGACAAAAAGTCTTCTAGCAGCGCTTCTAGAGACACCCCGGAGTTTTCTTGCCAGCCATGGGTAGCAATAAATTTATTACCTTGCTCGTCAATGTTGATATCAAGGGCGAGTACGATAGCTTCACTGCCATATTTAGTGACCCAACCTTTGACCAGCTCAGGCTCTTTCACCGCAAGCGAGCCAATAACAACACGTTTAACGCCTAGCTCTAACAGTTGCGCTACGTCTTGTTCGCTGCGAATACCACCGCCTGCTTGAAACTGCATGCGGCCAGTGGCCACCATGTCGCCAATCAGCTTTAGCTGGCGTTTGTTGGTGTCTTTCGCGCCAGTTAAATCCACTATGTGTAACCACTTAGCGCCTTGATCGGCATAGTTGTTGACTACGTCAATGGGGTCTAGTTCGTATTGCGTTTTTTGCTCATAGTCGCCTTGATACAAACGAACCACAGAGCCTTCAATCAAATCTATTGCGGGTATAATCATAATCTGGTTTATAACTCGATAAAGTTTTTAAGAAGGGCGGCGCCCGCGTCACTAGAACGTTCAGGGTGAAATTGCACGCCGAAAAAATTGTCTTTATGCAGCGCAGCTGAAAACGGCATGCCATAGTCAGTTTGCGCTAGGGTATATTCACCGACAGCAACGGCAAAGCTATGTACAAAGTAAAAGTAACTGCCAGCATCGATGCCTTTGAATAAGGTTTTTTGCTCAACTGGGTTCACTGTATTCCAGCCCATATGGGGTAAGCGTAAATCGCCTACTTGCATGCGTTTTACTTCACCGGGGATCATCCCTAAACATGGGGTGCTATCCACTAGGCTTTCTTCGGAGCGCTCAACCATGAGTTGCATGCCTAGGCAAATGCCTAATACCGGTTGTGTTAGGCTCTGAATACAGGATTTTAGCTGTTTAACCTCAATGCTGGCCATAGCGGCGTTGGCACTGCCTACGCCTGGCAAAAACACTTTATCGGCTTTTTGAATGACCTGAACATCATCAGACACATCCACTTTTACCCCTAGGCGTTCAACGGCAAATTTTACCGATGAAATATTCGCGCAACCGGTGTTCACAATAACAATGTTCTGTTTGCTGCTAACTAAAGGTGCTGACGTACTCACTATAACGTTCCTTTACTGCTGGGTAGTGCTTCACCGTTCTTCTGAATCGCTTGGCGTAGCGCACGGCCAAACACCTTAAATAAGCTCTCTACTTGGTGATGAGCATTGCCTTCAGAGGTCGACAAGTGCAGCGACAAGCCCATGGCTTGCGCAATCGAATAGAAGAAATGCGGCACCATTTCGGTCGCCATCTCGCCTACTGTGTCTCGGCTAAAGTCGGCTTCAAATTTAAGGTGAGGGCGGTTTGATATATCTAAAATACACTCTGCGCGGCACTCATCCATTGGCAAAGCAAAACCAAATCGACCGATGCCACGCTTATCACCTAAGGCTTTTTTCAACGCTTCGCCAAGGGCTAAGGCGGTGTCTTCAACACTGTGATGATCATCAATGTGCAAATCGCCGTCTACGCGTAGGTTTAGTTCAAAGCCGCCGTGAGTGGCGATTTGATCAAGCATGTGATCGAAAAAGCCAATGCCCGTTTCTATTGTCGATTTGGCCTGCGAGTCTAAATCGACCTTAACGTGAATGTCTGTTTCTGAGGTTTTACGCACCACTTCAGCAATACGGCTTGATGCCAATAGTTGCTTGGCAATCGCTGGCCAGTCTTTTGTGTCACGATCGTAGCGAATACCAACAATACCCATATTTTCAGCTAATTGAATATCGGTTTCACGATCCCCAATGACAAACGAGCGCGTGAAATCAATTTTACCTTGTTGAAGATAGTCTTTGACCAAACCTAAATTCGGTTTACGGCAAGTACAATTGTCTTCAGGAAAATGCGGGCATATCAATACGTCATCAAAGACAATCCCTTGGCTAGCAAAAATGCTCATCATTTTATCATGTGGTAAATCAAAATCGGCTTGAGGGAAGCTATCCGTGCCTAAACCATCTTGGTTTGACACCATGACCAAGCGAAATCCTGCATTTTGCAATTGGGTTAATACCGGCATTACCATAGGTTCAAAAACCAGTTTTGCTAGGGTGTCTAACTGCTTATCAATAGGTGGCTCTTCAACCAAGGTACCGTCACGGTCGATGAATAAAATGGCTTGCTGACTTAGGCTCACGTTAGGCCTCCTGCGTAGAAGTTTGAAGGGTGAAAAAACGACTGATCTCGCTCAGCAATTGTTTATTCTGTTCTGGGTTGCCCACAGTGATGCGCAAGCAATTATCCAGGTTAACTTGTTTCGATTGGTCACGTATTAAGATACCGCTGGCAACCAAGTGGTTCATCAATGCAGACTTTTGGGGTGTGCGAAAAAGAATAAAGTTGGCTTTATCGTCACCGACAAGCTCAACGTCTGCAAATTTAGCCAGAGCGCTTTTGAGCAGGGCTTTTTCTTGATTGATCACGGCAACTTGTTGTTCAAGGGTTACTAGCCCTTTGCTACTAAGCGCTTGAGCGGCAATTTGCGCCACAGGCTCTGGAATAGGGTAGGGCGCAATGACCTTCATTAATGCTTGTATAACGGGCGCTTGGGCTAACGTGAAACCGCAACGCAAACCGGCTAAAGCGAAGGCTTTGGACAGGGTGCGTAAAATAGCAATGTTCGGATAATGAGTGAGCTCAGCGGCCCAGCTGCTGTCTTTATCAAACTCGATATAGGCTTCATCAATGACCACAATGGCGCTGTCGGCAAAGTGTTCAATCACCTCTAGTAGTTGGTTTTTGTCAACACTGGTGCCGGTGGGGTTATTTGGTGAGCAAATAAACACCAGATTCACTTTGCCTTTAAAGGCCTTGATGGCGTCAACGTTTAATGAAAAGTCATCATTTAACGCAGCGCGTTCTATACCCACATCACAGGTTTCTGCACTGATGGCATACATGCCGTAGGTCGGCGGGCAAATAAGCACGCTGTCTTTGCCTGGTGTACAAAAAGCGCGAATGAGTAATTCAATGCCTTCATCCGCACCGCGGCTGACCAATAACTGGTCAGGTTGAATACCGGCATAGGCGGCGTAGGCATCAATTACTGCTGGCGGCTGACAATCAGGGTAGCGATTAAAACGCTCGGCATCGATAGTAAAATCATTGGCAAACGGTGATTCATTCGCGTTTAGCCAAACTTGTTGTTTATTACCTGCACCTGAGAACAAGCGCCGCGCTGATTCATACGGCTTTAATGCTTTGATGTTGTCGTTTAACAGCAAGTCGATAAGATTATTCACAGGCTTAGCCATTATCTTGCTCCTGTTGATTTGCAAGGGTCTCTAAACGTAAGGCAACGGCTTGCTTGTGGGCATCTAGGCCTTCCGCTTGGGCTAAATCCATGATGGCACTGCCAATATTTTGTAGGCCGCTGGCGCTTAGTTCTTGCACCGTGTAACGGCGAATAAAGTCGGCTAAGCCTAAGCTTGAGTAATTACGTGCATAGCCATAGGTGGGTAACACGTGATTGGTTCCACTAGCGTAATCACCGGCAGATTCCGGCGACCATTGACCGACGAAAATCGAGCCTGCATTTTTTAGCTTAGGCAAACATGCTCGTGGGTTTTCAACTTGCACAATCAAGTGCTCAGGTGCGTATTGGTTGCTTACTTCAATCGCGCTGTCTATAGCGTCCGTTAAAATATAACGGCTGTGTGCCATAGCTTTACGGGCAGTCTCCTGACGGCTAAGAGTGGTTAATTGACGCTCTACCTCTTGCTCTGTGGCTTGAATCAACGTTTGTGAGTCACTGACCAAAATGGCTTGGGAGTCAGCGCCGTGCTCTGCCTGCGACAGCAAATCGGACGCGACGAACACAGGATTCGCCTTGCCATCGGCAATCACCAACACTTCTGATGGACCTGCTGGCATATCAATCGCTGGGCCTGCAGGAATGCGACTGACTTGCTGCTTGGCTTCGGTCACAAAACTGTTGCCAGGACCAAAGATTTTGTCCACTTTGGTGATGGACTCTGTGCCTAGGGCAAGGGCGGCAATCGCTTGCGCTCCGCCCACTAGATACACTTCGTTGATATTACATAAGCTGGCTGCGTAACGTATTTCGGCCGGTACTTCACCTTGCTTATTAGGCGGCGTACACAAGACTTTGCGAGGGCAACCAGCGACTTGCGCGGTCGCACCTAACATCAGCACAGTAGAGATAAGTGGCGCACTGCCGCCTGGAATATACAAACCAACAGAATCTAGCGGGGCATGTTTTAATTCGCACACCACACCCGGCGCCGTTTCCACTTTTACATCATTTGGCTTTTGCGCACTGTGAAAGGCATGAATATTGGCATATGCCGTATCAATAGCGGTTTTAACGTCATGGCTAATATCATGCTCGGCGGTAGTCAGTTCACCCATTGGTAAACTTAGCTCGCCCAGTTCAACGCCATCAAAGCGGCGGGTTAATTCACGTAATGCGTTATCGCCGTTGTCGGCAACCTGCTGAATAATGTCAGCCACTGCACTGCTGAGCGCCTTGTTATCCGCCATTGCTGGGCGGCTTAACAATGCCTGTTGTTGGCCTTCGTTTAGGCCCGACCATGTTTGCATTTTCGTTCGTCTCACTGACCAATATAAGGTATTCGTACTGCTTACTAGCTTGCTCAATTATACAATGAGTAATTGAACCACTAGCCCATCATTTTTTCGATTGGCATCACCAATATAGAGCTACAACCTAGGGCTTTAAGCTTTTCCATGGTTTCCCAGAAAAGGGTTTCAGAGCTAACCACATGTACAGCGACAGTGTCGTCACTGCCTGCTAATGGCAATACTGTTGGGCTACCTGAACCTGGTAACAAGCTTTTCACTTGCTCTAGGTAGGTTTTAGGTGCGTGCAACATGATATATTTGCTTTCCTTGGCCTGCATCACGCCATCGATACGTGGCAAGAAGCGGCTCACAAGTTGGGCTTTGGCTTCAGGTAATTCGCCTGCACGTTGTATAAGCACCGCTTTAGATTGGAAGATTTCTTCCTCTTCTTGCAATCCGTTTGCTTCAAGGGTCGCGCCGGTTGATACCAAGTCACAAATTGCATCGGCTACGCCTGCTCGCGGTGCAACTTCAACAGAGCCGGTTAACATAACCGCAGACGCATTGACGTTATTTTCTTTGAAGAAACGCTCAAGCAGGAAAGGGTAAGTTGTCGCTACTTTTTTGCCTTCTAACGATTGAACACCTTGGTAATCAAACTCATTTGGTACGGCGATAGACAAACGGCATCCACCGTAATCTAAACGGCGCAGGGTCTTAAATTCGAATTTTTTACCCGATGCCTGGCGCTCAAGCATTTTTTCTTCTAGCTCGTTTTCACCGATGAAACCTAAATCAACGACGCCGTCCATGACTAGACCAGGAATGTCGTCATCACGTACACGTAGTAAATCGATAGGTAAGTTGGTCGCGTGAGCAATTAACAAGCGGTCACGAATTTGCAGTTTAACGCCAATGGCTTTTAATAGCGCAATGCTGTCGTCGCTTAAGCGACCTGATTTTTGAATTGCGATACGTAATCTGTTGCTGTCACTCATAAGTTGCTTGTCCTATTATCATTTGCGTAAATTCATCTTACCGATGCTCATGAATTATATATATTTCAATGCCTTAAATGAAAAACCCCCGGAAGTTTCCTTCCGAGGGCTCGTTAATCGTTACGCCGCAGGAAGGAATCAATAGACCTTCCAGCACCAACCTGAAAGGTTATGCTATATGATGGTGATGTTTTGCTGGCGTAATTGAGATAAACATTGTAATTCTTGGGCCGTGTTTCGACTGAGGGCGCAAACATTAGCTAATTGGCTTGCTTAATGCAACAGTAAATTTCTAACTTTTTACGTCAAAGTGTTACAACAGCATCGAAAGACTGTCGCAAAGGGGATTACAATAGGTTTTGTAACGTAAAACAGGTATAAGTTACTGCTAAAAGGCATAATTTAAATAGCTGGTTTTAGCATCTGCGTGGTTATTTATTGACCTAGTCGATGTACATACAAAATCGGGGGAACCAAGCAACGCCGTTAAGCTCTAAATGTTATGCTTGGCGCGGTTGATGATTGACGTAATTAATGAGCTACTCGGTTCATAATCAGTAAATAACGGTTACAGCTTATAATAATCTCAGCTTTTATTGGCTTTTGATGGTTACGCTAAAACGGAGAGAACCATGTTAAACGACTTGCTGTTTTCGATTCTGCCTCGTGAGGGGAAGTCACCCATTGCCCGTGACGAACTCAAGGTCAAAAAGATTGATAAAAAGGGTGCTATCAAACAGATCGATGAAGAGGATGAGGCATACCGACCTGACAAAGACGACCCTAGGGAAAAGAAACGTCAGCGACGCAATGCTACGCGTGACGCCCAAGATCAGCGTGATGCACAAAAACAGCTTGACGAACACGACCAGCAAGTTGCTAAAAGCGAGGCGAAATCGCCTGAGCAGACAGCTAAGGAGCAAGCTGTTAAAAACACAGAGTCTGATGATCCTAAATTTATTGATATAGAGGTATAGCAAATGGCCACGGCAACATGCTGGCAATGCGGTGCGCACCTAAGCAATATCATTACCCCTGTGTCTCGTCGCGAAGAGTGCAGCCAGTGTCATAGTGATATTCATGCTTGTAAAATGTGTCAGCATTATGATACCCACAATCGTACTGGCTGTAATGAAGAGCGTGCCGAGTTTATCGTGGATAAAGAGCGGGCCAACTTTTGTGAATATTATGCTTTGTCTAGCCGCGCTTTTGACGATACAAAACTCATCAAACAACGCCAGGCAAAAGCACAACTTGCTGCGCTGTTTGATGATGAAGAGTGTGATAGTGAGCGTCACGACAATCACGAACAAAAGCTTGATGATGCGATCAATATTTCGCAAAACCACACGCAAGAGCCCCTACAATCCCCTTGTAACGAAACACCCGCCCAAGCAGCAGAGCGCAAATTGCGAGAACTGCTGAATCAATAAAAACGCTAGTCTTGTATGCATAAATTCGCCTGTTATAAGGCTCTATAAAGGTCATCTCTTTCGCCTTTTGACCTTTAATTTACATTTTGTTTACCATTTCGTATTTTGAATTTTCATTGAAATTCAATTACTTGGTCGCTTGTCTTCGCTGGTTCTAGTGAATTGGTACACAACTATTTGACAAATCATAAGTAGTGCCTTAACTTATGTCTTATATAAGACATAATATTAGATTTAATTAGCGTCTATTTATTACCCGTAGCTTTTCACCGTAGGAATGAATGTATGTCACTCAGTCAGAGCAAAATGCCCAAAGTCGGATTCGGCCTTTGGAAAATCCCCCAAGATATCTGTGCCGATGCCGTTTATGAGGCCATAAAAGCAGGGTATCGCCATTTAGACAGCGCCTGTGATTACGGCAATGAAGTACAGGTAGGCGAGGGGATTAAGCGCGCCATCGACGAAGGAATCTGTACCCGTGACGACTTATGGATCACGTCAAAATTATGGAATACGTATCATGCAAAAGAGCATGTGCAACAAGCAATTGAACGTTCTTTGTCAGACTTAAAATTAGACTATTTAGACTTGTATCTGATTCATTTTCCCATTGCTCAGCCTTTTGTCGCCTTCGATGATCGCTACCCACCTGAGTGGATCACAGACCCAAGTGCCGCTAATCCTAAGATGGAATTGGCTCCAGTGCCGTTATTTGAAACATGGCACGCCATGGAGTCTCTGGTTGAGAAAGGCTTAACCAAAGAAATCGGTGTGTGCAACTACAACACAGGTTTGCTTAATGATTTGATGGCTTACGCTAAAATCAAGCCCGCTATGTTGCAAGTTGAGTCGCACCCCTATTTGACGCAAGAACGTCTGATGAAATTAGCCAAGCAATATGACATCCAAGTGACTGCGTTCTCACCTCTTGGTGCTTTGTCATACCTTGAGCTTGATATGGCAGGGGCTGCTGAATCTGTTCTAGAGCAAAGCGTGGTCAAAGCAGCAGCACAACGTTTAGGTAAAACTGCAGCGCAAGTAGTGCTTCGTTGGGGCGTGCAGCGCGGCAATGCAATCATTCCAAAAACCTCTAAACCTGAGCGTTTAGTGGAAAACTTAGCCATTTTTGACTTCGAACTGTCGCAGCAAGAAATGGACGATATCAACGCTCTTAACAGCAACCGCCGTTTTAACGACCCAGGCCATTTCTGTGAAGAAGCATTCAATACTTTTTATCCAATCTACGATTAGGGTGTAATCATGTCAGTACAAGCGATTAATTATGTTGACGTACCGCATCAACTAAAAAGCGGTGACTCGGTTTTTCCACGTGTTGTGTTAAACGACGGTTCAGTAAAGACACTAAATGATTGTGCTGCGTGGATTGAGCAAAATAAAGCAGCACTTGAGGCTGAGCTAAAAGAGTCAGGGGCTATTTTGTTCAGAGGCTTTCCGCTTGATTCAGCGGAAACGTTTGATGAGTTCTCTAGCGCCTTTGGGTACCCAAACTTTACCTACAAAGAATCTTTGTCAAACGCGGTACGCATTAACTTCACTAAGCGCGTGTTTACCGCTAATGAAGCGCCTAAGCACGTTGAGATATTCTTGCATCACGAGATGGCTCAGACGCCTATTTCACCGAGCAAAGTATTTTTCTTTTGCAAAACGGCTGCGGATGAAGGCGGAGCCACGCCTATTTGCCGCTCTGACTTGTTGTTTGCTCAGCTTAAAGCGCAACAACCTGTATTAGCAGCAGACTTCATTAACAAAGGCTTAAAGTACACCACGCACATGCCCAGTGAAAATGACGTGAATTCAGGTCAAGGTCGCAGCTGGAAGAGCACCCTAAGTGTTGAAAGCCAAGGGGAAGCAGAAGCCAAGCTTAAAGAGCTAGGTTACAGCTGGACGTGGACTGAAGATGGCGGTTTACGTGCCACCACACCAGTGTTACCAGCGGTGGTAAAGTTGGATAACGGCAAAGAAGTCTTTTACAACCAGCTTATTGCTGCGTTTATGGGATGGAAGGGCGTGCGTGAAAATCCTTCAAGTGCAATTACCTTTGGCGATGGCAGTGCGATCCCTGTAGAAGGACTGCAATTAGCCACGGATTTAGCCAAAGATTACACCTTCGATTTGCCTTGGCAAGACGGTGACGTTGCTTTAGTCGATAACTACATGAGCATGCACGGACGCCGTTCATACTCAGGTGAGCGCAAGCGTGAAGTGCTCGTTGCCTTGGCGATGAATTAATATCGCTAACGCATCACATCGTTAAAATATCTACACAGCCCGCCTTCATTTCAGGTAGCAACACATATGGAAAAAACACATATGGAAAGAATCAAAACATTGCTACCTGGCATTATGGTGGCGACAACTGTGGGCATGGCAGCGCTATTTTTAAGCGACCATTACGGCGCGCCAGCCATGCTATTTGCCTTGCTGTTGGGCATTGCAATGTCCTTTTTACATCAAGGTACCCAATGTAAAACCGGTATCGAATTTACCGCCAGTACTATCTTACGTATCGGTGTGGCGCTACTAGGTCTGAGAATTGCCTTTGGTGACTTAATTGCCTTGGGCTGGAAAACCGGCTTGTTACTGGTAGTGGCTATTATGAGCACCATTTTGCTTGGCATAGTATTAGCCAAAGCATTTGGCTTGCAAAAACGCTTTGGAGTGCTCACTGGCGGCGCAGTAGGCATTTGCGGCGCATCAGCTGCCATGGCGATATCCGCAGTATTACCTGATAGCAAAGACAAAGATCGTGACACTCTATTAACTATTATTGGTGTGACGGCACTATCGACCATGGCGATGGTGGTCTATCCGATTATCGCTGGTATGTTGGGTCTCGATGAAACCGCCACCAGTATTTTTCTCGGCGGCACTATTCATGATGTAGCTCAAGTAGTGGGCGCAGGTTACTCGGTGTCAGAACAAACAGGCGTGTTAGCTACGCTGACGAAACTGGTACGTGTGGCTTTATTGATGCCGGTCGTTGTGTGTATTTTGTTGGTACTTAGGATGAATTTAGACAAAACTACTCATGCCAAAGCGCCGGGTATTCCCTTGTTTTTAATCGGTTTTGTTATTTTAATGAGCATCAACAGCATGGTAGCCTTGCCTGAGGCATTGACCAAAATATCTAGCGATATCTCTCGTTTTGCATTAGTCATCGCCATTGCAGCAATTGGTATGAAGTCCAACTTAAGCCAATTACTGACGGTAGGTTTCAAACCTATTTTATTGCTAATGCTAGAAACGGCATGGATTGCTGGCTTGATATTGGTATGCCTTCCTTATCTTTAAATTTTCTTAATGAGGTGATGTCATGAAACCAACACAGACCAAGCCAGAGTCTGCTTTTTCCTCTGCCGAACATTCGTCGGCAATTTCCTACGTTTCCCGTACTGACTTTGATTCAAATACACTTTCTGCGGGTGCTTCGTCTTTTGAAGCACCCGCAACAACTCCTATTAACAATGCGCACAGGGGGCTTTCCAGACGAAAGTTTTTACTGGGACTCGGTGCTGTTACCGGCGCACAAACCTTACTTTCGCCTTTACTACCCTCGGGCATGATATCCAGCGCGTTCGCCCAAACCAATAGCCCATCGACCATTATTGGTAAAAGCGCGGGGCTGGTGGTACTCAATGACAGGCCAATTAATGCTGAAACCCCTGCCCATATGCTGGATGACAAAATCACCAGCGCCGAAAATATGTTCGTGCGTAACAATGGTATTCCGCCCAGTGAAATTGATGTAAACAATTGGGTACTCACCATAGAAGGTGAATCCGCTAAGCAGCGTAAACAATATAGCCTAGATGATCTAAAACAGAAATTTACGCATCATAGCTATCAACTAACGCTAGAGTGCGGCGGTAATGGCCGCGCGGAATTTAGCCCAGGAGCTAAGGGTAACCAGTGGACAACAGGGGCGGTAGCTTGTCCTAAGTGGACAGGCGTGCGCTTAGCGGATGTACTTAAAGACGTTGGCATTAAAGACGATGCGGTTTACATCGGTTATTACGGCAAAGACACACACATCAGCGGTGACGCGAGCAAAGAAGCGATTTCTCGCGGTGTGCCTATCGATAAAGCCCTTGAACATGAAAACTTAATTGCTTGGTCCATGAATGATGCTGATATTCCCATCATGAACGGTCACCCTTTACGTTTAGTCATAGGAGGCTGGCCAGCATCCACCTCTGGTAAATGGCTTGAGCGTATCGTGATCCGTGACCAAGTGCATGACGGCGCGAAAATGGCGGCACCCGCCTATCGTGTTCCCTGTGAGCCAGTGGCCCCTGGCAGTAAAGTGGCCGCTGATGACATGTGTATTATTCATGCCATGCCTGTTAAATCACTCATTACCTTTCCTAAATCAGGCGAAAGCCATAAACAGGATGAAGCCTTTGCAGTGCGCGGGCACGCTTGGGCTGGGGATAAAGCGGTAAGCGAGGTGCATATCTCTGTCGACTTTGGCCAAACATGGCAACAAGCCAAGATTGAAAAACCGGTGAATCGCAATGCGTGGCAACACTGGCAAAGTGAGCTGAACTTTCCGACTAAAGGCTATTTTGAAGTGTGGGCAAAAGCCACTGATAGCGATGGAATAAGCCAACCCATGATATTACCGGGCTGGAATCCTAAAGGGTATTTAAACAATGCCTGCCATCGTGTTGCTGTGCAAGTGGTGTAACCATGAGCCTCTTTCAAAATAGACAGAATGGGCCAAAAAGGCTGACGCTGTTAACCTTATGCGCTTTAGTAAGTGGATTAACTATCGCAGCTGATGTAAAACCTTCAGCCAGCACGGATGGCCAGATAGACCCTAGTTCAGGTTTTATCATCAAGCCCGGTTTTGAAATGGTGCGGGCCCATTGTACGGCTTGTCACTCTGCAAAACTGGTCACTCAGAATCACATGAGTCGAGAACGCTGGTTGACGACTATCCGCTGGATGCAGAAAACCCAAAACCTTTGGCCTTTGCCCCAAGAGGAAGAAATACTCGATTATTTGAGTGCCAACTATGGCGAGCGAGCCATGGGGCGACGAGCCCCATTGCCAGAGCACTTAATGCCGAAAAAGGTGAAATAGCCTAGTTTACCAACAATCGAGTTAGCCTAGCCATTGCTAGGCTTTTTTATGCCTTACCAACTTTAGTTCGATAAAAAGCTATTCCTCTGGCGTTACTGAGTCAGGTAACTCGTAAACCAACTCTTCTACGCTGTCGGGGATGCTGCGATAGCAATTATCGATTTTTAACCTTGCAGCCATGGTCTGTTCGAACAACATAAAATGTCGCAGTAAGCAGGTGTTGAGATCGTCTGTTTCGTCAGACCAAGTTTCCTTTAGAAACGGCGTTAGAGATGCAGCAGCATGGGCGTACATTACAATCTGCCACTTTAGATCCCACATGCGAATATGTGCTTCAGGAAAAGCAGCATTGTGAGCGCTGACTAGCCCTTCGACAAAACTTTCAATATCGTCGCTGCTGCCAATGAAATAGTCGAGTAAGGCATCTTCTTGGCGCACAGCATCGGCCATTAACTGAACAGGGCGTTTAAACACCAACATATACGCCAGCATGCGCTTAGTAAATTCGAACAGCTGCACGTTAGCTGGGACTGTTTTTGACATATTTTGGTATACCACTGCCACATACCGAACAATGAATTCATGCAGTTCGTCACTAATTGCGTGCCAGATTTCTTCTTTGCTGCCGAAATGATGGCGTATCAGACTATGAGACACCCCGGCTTTGTCACTGATGTTTCGCAAAGAAACACGCTCAAACCCGAGCTCACAAAACAATTCAGCGGCGGCTTCTAGTATGTCTGATTTGGTTTGTTCTGCGTCTTCGGCGCTTCTACGCCCTTGCTTTTTTACGTTCATTTTTACTCTTTCACCCTTTTGCTGGCGGTGTTGTAACAGATATTTACCCTGTTTAAAATTTTTAATGTACCGATAGGTCAATAAATATTGATTTTAGCAATAATTTAAATATACTGCACGCCTGTATAGTATTTTACTATACGATTGGGCAGTAAAGTAGAGATTAAGTTAATAAAATAGAGATGAGTGAAATGCCAAGTAAAAATGTTAGTCGCATATTAGGCTCGTTAGGAGTTATGTTGCTCGTCAGTGTCGGCGTAACTGGGTGCAATAATGTTAACTCTCAAGAAGTGAGCCGGGTTATTAAGCCTGTGAAGTTAACTATGGTTCCGGACCTTAGCCGTCAGCATGTTGACAGCTTTATCGGTAAACTGGATGCCACAGAGCGTGCGGTATTATCATTCAACGTAGCCGGCGAAATTGCATCAGTCATGCCACGCATGGGCAAGCAGGTCAAAAAAGGCGAGTTATTGGCAGCGCTAGACCCAACGGATTACCAACTTGCTTTAGACACTCGTCAAGCAGAGTTTGATTTGGCTGAAACACAGTATTTAAGAGCCAAAGCATTGATCAAAGACACCCTCATTAGCAAAGACTTATTCGATCAAACAGAAACAAATTATAAAGTGGCTAAGGCTCAGCTCGCCCAAGCTAAGACAGACTTAACTTACACTAAAATTATTGCGCCATTTGATGGCACGGTGTCATTAACTAACGCCGAATCCCATCAGGTGGTGGCGGCCAATCAGCCAGTGATGAAAGTACTCAACAACACCGTGATGGATGTGGTCTTTACCGTTCCCGTCAGTTTTGTTTCAAATTATGGTGTGCAGGCGATTAGCCAATCGAGCGTATGGGTGACGATGGACTCAGCCCGTGAGCAGCAAATACCCGCGCTATTTAAAGAAATTTCCACCCAGCCAAATGCTGATACTAATACTTATACGGCACGCGTGACGGTGCGCCGCCCAGCTGATGTGACCTTGCTGTCAGGCATGAGTGGCCAAGTACATGTGGCTAACCCCGAAAACAAACGTCAGTTCACTTTGCCTAGAACCGCGTGGATCAGCAAAGAAGATGGCAAAGGTCACGTTTGGAAATTCGAGCCAAATGAAAAACGTGTGATGAAAACAGCCGTGATGTTAGATGACAATGGTTTTATTCATAGCGGGTTGCAACAAGGTGATCTTGTGGTTGAAACCGGCATTCACGGTCTTGAAGAAGGCCAACTTGTTAAGCCGTGGGTAGAAGAGGACGGAATTTGATGAATAGTGCAAAATGTCGCTTGGTTTTTATTGGCGCGATCATGCTGCAAGCTTGCTCGCCGAATATAGAACACCGCACTAAACCACCTCTTATTTTAGATACCATCACTGTACCTGCTCCTATCGAAACTCAATTTCGTGCATTTAACGGTCAGGTGATTGCACCTGAGCTCACACCGTTATCATTTCGTTTAGAAGGCGAGATTCTAGATGTATTGGTACAAGAAGGGGATGAGGTCAAAAAAGATCAAGTATTGGCAATTCTGGATGACAGCAAGCGCAAAGAAACGTTGAATGACGCCCAAGCAAAACTTGATTTAGTCGAGCGTCAATTGGCTCGGGGTAAAGAGCTAAGAGAGAGGGAAATGCTATCTTCTTCGGAACTCGACGAGCTGAAGGCAAACTACAAACTCGCACTAGCGAATGCAAAACTGGCCGAAGTACAACTTGGCTATACCCGCATTAAAGCCCCTGTAGATGGCATTATCTCGCAAGTATCGAAACAAGATTTTGAGCGCACAGCTGCGGGTGAAACGGTAGTCAGTATCTATCAGAGCAAAGATGTATACGTTGAAATTTCAGTGTCTGACACCGTATTGACGCGCTTGAAACCATTATTAAGCGTGCCGAATTACCGGCCTGTTGCGCATTTCAATGGCTACGAAGGGAATTACCCACTTGATTACCTTGAGCACACCAGCGAGCTAAACCCTGAATCTCAGACCTATCAATTTTGGCTACGTATGCCTCAAGTTACTCCTAAGATTTTACCCGGTACCAATGTGCGCGTCAGTGTAGACATGATTAAAGCGCAGATGTCGGTCCTACAAGGCTATGCGTTACCCGTGACCGCGCTTGACGCTGCTAGTGAGCGTGGGCAATTCAAAGTATGGAAAATTCAGGACGGGGCAATAACAGCATTCCCGGTTGAGGTGAGTCAGGTTAAATCCAATGGTGTAATCGTTACCAGCGGTGTGCGTGAGGGCGATGTGATTGCCAATTCGAATTTAAGAAAATTAAGACAGGGTATGACGATCCCAGGAGCCATAAAGTGAATATCGCCGAATACTCGATTAAACACAAAGTCATTAGCTGGCTATTTCTGACTATTTTAACCTTAGGCGGTCTGTCTGCCTTCTACGGTTTAGGCCGCTTGGAAGACCCTGCGTTCACCCTAAAAGATGCTTTGATTATTGCGACTTACCCTGGTGCGACACCGCAAGAAGTCGAAGAGGAGCTGACCTACCCACTAGAGCGTGAAATTCGTCAATTACCCTATATCGACACTATTACCTCTATTTCTTCTGCTGGTATGTCTCAACTCAAAGTTAGCATGAAGTCCATCTATGGGCCCGAAAGTCTGCCGCAAATTTGGGATGAAATGCGTCGTAAGATAAACGACGTTCAGCCAACGCTTCCCTCAGGCGTGAGCTCTTTACAGATCCTTGATGATTTTGGTGACGTGTTCGGCATTATGATCATGATCACCGGCGACGGATACGATGCGGTTGAACTTAAGCGCTATGCGGATCAACTGCGCCGAGAATTAGAGTTAGTGCAAGGTGTTGGTAAGGTGGCTATCTCTGGCGATCAAACCGAGCAGCTTTTTGTAGAATTGTCCCTAGAGCGTTTAGCGTCACTCAACTTAGACATGAGCACGGTCACTGGTTTACTTAATCAGCAAAATAGCGTGCAGCAATCTGGCCAAATCATGGTCAATGGGCAGTCGCTTATCATCCGACCTAGTGGCACATTAAGTTCAGTAGAAGAGCTTGAAAACCTCATTATTCATGGCCGAGACACTGGTAACCTTATTCGTTTGAAAGATGTGGCGAAAGTGTCACGGGGCATTGCTGAGCGACCAAGTAATGTGGTGACGTTCAATGGTAGTCAAGCGATAAGCTTGGGAATTTCATTTTCCCCAGGGGTAAATGTGGTTGAAATCGGTAAACATATCGAGCAAGAGTTTGAAACATTGCAAAGTATTAAACCGGCCGGGGTGGAGTTAGATTATTTCTATAATCAAGCGTTAGAGGTTGATAAATCCGTCAGTGATTTTGTGATAAGTCTGGCACAGGCGGTAGGTATTGTGATTGTCGTCTTATTGTTTGCCATGGGCCTGCGCAGCGGGATCATAATCGGTACTGTGTTGCTGTTGACGGTTTTTGGTACGTTCATGCTTATGAGCTACAACGATATTGAGCTGCATCGTATCTCTCTTGGTGCATTGATTATCGCCTTGGGTATGCTGGTGGATAACGCCATCGTCGTTGTTGAAGGTATATTGGTAGGGCTCAAAAAAGGTCGTACCCGATTGCAAGCTTCAAAGGATATTGTCACCCAAACACAGTGGCCTTTACTTGGGGCTACCGTTATCGCTATAGCAGCATTTGCGCCCATAGGGTTGTCAGAAGATGCCACCGGTGAGTTTATGGGATCGCTGTTTTGGGTATTGTGTTATTCGCTATTTTTAAGCTGGATAACGGCGCTGACCCTAACGCCATTTTTAGCCAATCTACTGCTTAAAGAAAAGCCACAAAGTACCGATGGCAGTCAGAATGATGACGAAGACGACGATGCGTACAAAGGGGCCTTGTTTGTTGTCTTCGGCTCGATGCTGCGATTTGCCCTGCGTTTTCGTTGGGCCACGGTAGCATCAATGGTCGTTTTGTTAGTGGTGGCAGTGATTGGCTTTGGCAATGTGAAGCAATCGTTTTTTCCTGCTTCTAGCACGCCCATGTTTCATGTTGATGTGTGGATGCCACAAGGGACTGATATTCAGCAAACGATTAAACAGAGCGCTGAGGTAGAAGCGTATTTGGGGTCTTTGGAGCATGTTGATTTTGTCGCCTCCACTGTAGGCCAAGGTATGCAGCGCTTTATGTTGACTTATCAGCCAGAGCAAAGCTACGCGGCGTTTGCACAAATGACCGTACGTGTTGACACCCGGGAAAACATGTTCTTGCTACTGGATGGGTTAGAAGCTGATTTGAATAAAAACTTTGCGCATCCTACTTTTCGCCTGAGGGTCATGGAATTTGGTCCGACCCCGGGGTCGAAGATCGAAGCAAGGATCACAGGCTCAGATCCTGACATATTGCGCTCACTCGCCCTACAAATAGAAGATGAGTTTAATGCCGATCCTGGTGCGCGAAATATTCGTCATGACTGGCGCGAACGTACCAAAGAGCTGGTGCCTCAGTTTAATGAATCCAAAGCACGGCGTTTAGGCATTTCTAAACAAGACTTATCAAGTACTCTGCAAATGGCATTTGGTGGTAACACCATAGGTATCATTCGTGACGGCACGCATATGTTGCCTGTTATCGCACGCTTACCGGAAGAAGAAAGGGTGGATTTTGAATCTTTAGAGAATCTAAATATTTGGAGCCCTACCTTGCAAACATACATACCAATCGAGCAAATTATTGATGGCGTAAAAATGGAGTGGATCGATCCGCTTATTCTACGCCGCGATAGAAAGCGTACCCTTACCGTTATGGCTGATCACGATGTACTAGGGGATGAAACTGCAGCATCTTTGTTTGCCCGTCTGCGCCCTAAAGTTGAGGAAATAACATTACCTGAAGGCTATGAGCTATCGTGGGGAGGAGAGTATGAGTCCACTAATGATGCTCAAGCGGCGATGTTTTCGTCTTTGCCTTTGGGTGCATTGGTGATGTTTATCATTACTGTCTTTTTGTTCAATTCTGTGCGTAAACCGCTGGTCATTTGGTTTACCGTGCCTTTGGCAATCATAGGCGTGTCCATGGGGTTACTGGCCACAGGTTTACCCTTTAGTTTTACTGCTTTGCTTGGCTTACTTAGCCTGAGCGGGATGATTTTGAAAAATGGCATTGTATTGATGGATCAGATAAACATTGAACTTGCCACAGGCAAAGATGCGTATAAAGCGGTAGTCGACAGTGCGCTAAGCCGTGTACGACCCGTCAGTATGGCCGCCATGACGACCATTTTAGGCATGGTGCCGTTGATGTTTGATCCCTTCTTTGGCTCTATGGCGATTACTATTATGGCGGGTCTGGGCTTTGCTACCGTATTAACACTTATTGTGGTGCCTGTGTTGTTTTCTATCTTTTATAAAGTGAAACCCGCTACGGCGTAAATTCATGAGAAAAATACTTGCACGGCGTTAATAGCGTCACTTTTAGCAGCCTTCCTAGGCACCTTTGGCCCTACGTCTGTAGGGCTTTTTTTATGCACTTCAAACGCACGCTCAATTTGCGTGTAACTGGTTGAGTATACGGCAATCTTTGATCTGATTTTGCTCACAGCTATCGGCCAATCCTTGCAGGTTTTTTTCCAGTTGTTGCAATTCATATTGGGCAACGCGGATTTGTTCCAATTGCTGGGCAATCAATGCGTCAACCTCGGCGCAGGGGGCATTGCTATCACTTTGGACTGCCACCAGTCTTTTAATGTCAGCCAAGGGCATCCTTAGTTCTTTGCAGCGACGAATAAAATTCAATGAAGACACATCGGTTTGCTGATAGTAGCGGTAACCGTTTTCCCCGCGCTTTGCCTCAGGTAACAGCCCAATGTCCTCGTAATAACGGATCGTTTTGGCGCTGACTTTCGTTACTTGCGCTAATTGTTTAATTTGCATGCTTGACCTTCCTGTTACTGGAACCTTTATTCTACGCTTACTGATACGCAATTCAATGGGAGTTATATGAGCGAATGTTGTGGTGTGAACGCCCAAGATAAAGAACAACGAACGTTATTGTGGACTGTGCTAGGTCTGAATGGTGGCATGTTCTTCGTGGAATTTATTGCCGGTTGGATAGGGCAATCAAGCGGTTTAATGGCGGACTCGTTAGACATGTTAGCGGATGCCATGGTCTATATGGTGGGGCTTTACGCTGTAGGTAAGGCCATTGAGTACAAAGCCAAGGCGGCGCTGTTCAACGGCAGTCTGCAGCTGGTGTTAGCTGGCTTTATTTTATTTGATGTCATCAGGCGCTTAATAAGTGGCAGTGCACCGCAAAGCAATATTATGTTGTGGATTTCACTGTTAGCCTTAGCCGTAAACTTATTTTGCTTCGTATTACTGTCTCGCTACCGAACGGGTGACATTAACATGCGTGCCAGTTGGATATGTTCGCGCAACGATATGATAGCCAATGTGGGCGTGATTGTATCTGCTGGGCTGGTGGTGTGGCTAGATTCGCCAATGCCGGATTTAGTCATAGGGACCATCATTGCTTTAGTGATTGTTCAGTCATCATGGAAAATTGTCGCTGAGGCGAGAGGATTATTGGCCGCGAAGCCTCAAGTTAGCCATTGCTCGGCGTCATCTGCTGAGATGGGAAACAAGAAAGAGGGGACAGACCAAGCGCAAAGTAAGCCTAAACCCTCCTGTTGTGACTAGAACCGCAGAACTGCCAGCGGTAATGAGCAGTAATAAAAAAGCGACGAAAAGTTCGTCGCTTTTATTCGGTTTTAGGGTAAAACCTTAATATATTAATCGTGATCTGCGCGAATATGCCCTTTACTGGTATCGGTCCAATGACCTTCAGACAGTGACAATATCACAGCGTCCACTTCATTAAGAAGCTCAACTGATTCAGCGGTAAAACAGCCACCGATCACGACCAAGCTTTGATCTTCAAGCTCGCCTAGTTTAGTCAGTGCTTTTTGCACTAAGCTGCTTTTCACCATGTTTTTACGATCGTGAGGGAAAGTGATTAACGTGCAAGAGTCTTCTAGATGTGACTCACAACCCAAGGCTAACTTTCTGTATTCGGTTGGTACGCGTTCTTTTACTAAGTAAGATTCTAAATGCTTTTGAATGTGAAATTTCATAATTAACTAATAGATTATCAATAAAAAGTAACAATATGGCTCGCCATATCAATTTACGTGTTTAAGCACCCACAGATTAAACCGCGAGTAAAACACAGCTTAAAGCTAACTACTTGAATTTTATCGGCTAATGGCTCATGTGCATAATAAGTAAAAGCCGATTATAAATAAACTTACCCCAGTGGCAAATGGAATTAAAGGATTGTTTTAAAATTGTGCGTTTTTCTTGATCACGGACATAAAAAAGGGCGCCACGAAGGCGCCCTAAACACACACTAACTTTCAGGGAAAGGTTAGACGTTTACGGTTAGAAATTTGCACGTAATTGAACACCGAAATAACGGTCTGCATCACGTGGTATTTGATAACGGAAGTTATCGCCACTGTAGGTAGTGACAAAGCTCTTATCAGTTAAGTTTTTACCGATTAAGCTAATACGATAAGCATCGTCGTCAAACGAGAATGCCAAGCTTGCGTTTAAAATACCGTAATCTGGTAGCAAGTCTATTGCAGTTGCCGTACCACCTGGGGCACCTGCGTACATTTCGTCGGTGTACACGTAAGAGCTGTTCAAGATAACGTTCATGTTATCTAGCTCCCATAGATATTCGCCGGTTACAGAGTACTTAAGATCAGGCGAGAAAGGTAAGTCTGCACCAGAGCGACCCGTACAGTTTGCGTCAGTCACTGGGCATTTGAACTCATCAACTTCGGCATCAACTTTAGATAGACCACCGGTGAGTGTGAAGTCATCTGTTACTTGCCACATCAAATCAAACTCGATACCTTCAGTAATCACTGAGCCTGCGTTTGTCAAACGGGTAATCGTTACGCCATCAAGTAATTCAGAGTTATTCGCTTGGAAACCATCGATGTTAGTTCTGAAAATAGCCGCGTTGAAAATTAAATCGTTGCTGGCGTATTTATAACCTAGCTCGTATGCATCAGATGTTTCTTTATCAATGGGCAGTGCATCAGCATCGGCCATGTTGTAGAACACGTTAAACGCCGGGCCTTTATAACCTTGCGAGAAAGTGAAATACGCCATACTGCTGTCAGTTAAGTCGTACTGCACACCAATTTTACCTGATACATTAGTTTCGTCAGTTTCACCTTGATAGTTAGTTTCAAAGCTACGTACGCCAACACCTGTGCGTTTGTATTCATCGTTACTGCGACGGTCATGTGAGTAACTCACCTCATCATCTGTATAACGAATACCGAACAATAAACGCAAGTCGTCATTAATGTGGTATTTACCGTCAGCGAACAATGCCCAGTTATCGAACTGAGTGCGCATAAAGGCAGTAGCACTGACGATGTCGTTAGCATTACAGCTTAGATTTTCATCGGCGATAAATTGATTAATCTGCGCTTCAGAAGGGTCAACTACGCCAAGACTTTCGGTCAGGTATGTGCCAATAGCCGCTGGGAATTGGCCACCGTTATTCTGACAGCTGGCATCACGGGTAAAGTTACGCTCAGATTTTTGTGTCCACCAGAATGCACCTAATTGGTAGTCAAAGTCACCGCCAACAGGGGAGGCTATACGAAACTCTTGAGAGGTTTGTTTCCAGTTTTGTACACCCGTATCGTGAAGCTGAAATCCAACGCCACCGTCCGGCACGCTACCAAAGTTAACAGGTAAAGGAATAGAGCCCGTGGTTGAGGTGAAGTCACCTTCGCGGAATTCTGTGTTATCCCAGCTGCGATGAGCTGTGATTGAAGTAAATTCGTGATCGCCAATCATTTTGTCCACTTGCACTGAGAAACCAGTGGTTTCATCTATGGTGCGAGTTTCAAAGTCATGGTCAATTTTACGTTGCTCTAAATCGAGGTCGCCATTGCCTGTGCTGTCAGGGGCCGCGTCAGAGGTAACATAACGGTTGCTTGGTGCAAGTTCTAAATCTGCACAGCAATTATCATTCGATTTTACGTTTTCAAAAATGAACAGGATGTCGGTATCGTCAGCAGCGGTAATGTCCAACATACCGCGGATACCTTCCTTATCGTAGCCGTTGGTTGTTTCGTTGTTATATACATTGTCGATATAGCCGTCGAACTGCGATTTAAGTACCGTCAAACTACCATTAACGTTATCGCTTAATGCACCTGTTACACTGGTTTTTAAACGGTATTCGTTATCCTGAAATAAGGTCACTTCGGCCGTGCCGCCAAATTCATCAGAAGGGCGCTTGGTGGTTATGTTAACCACACCAGCTGACGCATTTTTTCCAAAAAGGGTGCCTTGAGGGCCTCGTAGTACTTCGATGCGTTGTAAGTCGTATAAATCGACAAATGCTTGGCCGGAACGGCCCAGTACAACACCATCAACCACAGTAGATACACTTGGCTCTGCCGCCACACTGAATGAAATCGTCCCGATACCACGTACAGTTATAGCCGAGTTACGGTTGGTGTTACCTTTACGAAAGCTAACTGAAGGAACCAAAGCTTGTAAGCCTTCAATGTTCGCAGAGAACGCAGAGTTAATTTGATCTTCACGTAACACAGATACAGCAACAGGAACTTCGTTGAGGTTTTCTACGCGTTTTTGCGACGTAACAGTGATCTTCTCCATTAGGCCTTTATCTTCCGCCGGCGCAGCTTCTTGTGCGTTGGCGGCGAAGCCGATTGTCATGCACGTACCGATAGCGAGTGCGCGCGTGATACCTGAGTGTAGTGTGCTAGGTCTTAGTAACATGGTGTTCTCCACGGTATTGTTTTAGGGGCAAGTCCAGTGTTCATTTGCAGCGTGTCCAGGTTGCAGAATGTCAGTGTGTTCGTAGTTGGCTTACCGTTCTTCATTTAATATTTCATTTCATCAACAGCATGAAATGATCATTGTGCTGACGCATGGGGCATCTTGTGTCAAACATTAGATGTCTTATATAAGACAAAAGATAGACAAAATTTAACCATAAAGTTAACCAATTGCAATCTTTTTGTTAAATCTATTTTATTTATTAGGAGGTTGTGAAGAATAAGCTTGTAGCCCAATAATGATGGGCTGCATAGGTATGCAGAGGCGTTTTTTTTGCGTCTTACTTATAGTGGTTATAAATAGAATTGATACATTTTCGTAACAGATCAGCTAGCGTCTGTAGCACATTGCGCCACAGAGGTTTCCAGCAACGTTAGCCAATCATCGCCGTAATTATCTTTAAACCACTGACGCATATTTTTTGAAGCATCTTTGAAGGCTTGCTTTTCGCTTGGGGTCGGGCGATAAACCTTACCCCCGGCTTTTTCAAACAACGTGTACGAGTTAGCTTCTTGATTAAAGACTAAATCATTTGCTGCTTTTTGCTGACGTACAAAGCCTTGTTCAATAATGCCTTGAATATCTTTAGGTAATGATTGCCAAACGGGCTCCGAAAACCACCATAAAGCCGCCATATACGAATGACCATCCAGCACTATGTATTTTAAATGCTCTTCTAATTTAGCCCCAATAATATCCTGAATGCCATTTTTGCTGCCCTCTACCACGCCTGTTGCCAGTGCGGTATAGAGCTCAGCCCATGAAACCGGCGTCGGGTTTGCGCCCAATTGCCGCACAAGCTCCTGCTGTATTTTAGCCGGCGTAGTACGTATTTTCTGGCCTACCAAATCTTGCGGGTGATGAATGGCTTTGCTGGTGGTAGCGAAATTGCGCCAGCCGCCAGTGTTGGTCACACCCATTAAGCGTATCTGTAGATTACGCTCTAAAACGGTGCTGCGCATTTTACTTAAAATAGGCCCATCGAGTACGCACTGGGCTTGCTTGTCGTTATCAAATACGTAGGGTAAATCGAGTACTTGGGCCGGCGCGAAAAAGTTACCTGTACCACCGGCTGTGGTAGGAAACATCTCAAGCACGCCTTTTTGTAAGTTACCAATACACTCAGGCACACCGCCACAAAACTGGCCCGAGGAATAAAGCTGAACGTGTACTCGACCTTCACTGGCTTGCTCTACGTATTCTTTAAATGCCAGTAGACCCACATAATCTTCATCTTGGGTGGATGCCTGAATAGACGCCTTGATGATAAATTCAGCCCGATCGGAATTGGCGTTAATAATACCCACCATACTGGCCACAGCAATGACGGCATAAACAGTCAGAAGCGCAATGCGTTTTGTATTCATATCAAGCAAACCCAAACAAACGAGGTAAGGTCATAGTGACCGCAGGAAAATAGGTAATAATAAAAATCACCAAGGCTTCAACTGCTAAAAATGGCAGCATTTCGTAAGCTATATTCTCGGTTTTTTCGCCGGAAACGGACGCAGCCACAAATAGCACTAAGCCCATAGGAGGCGTTGCTAAGCCAACCGTTAAATTTACGCACATGATCACTGCAAAATGCAGTGGGTCGATACCTAGGGATATAAAAATAGGCGCTAGCACAGGGCCGAGGATCAAGATCGCAGGGCCTGCATCTAGAAACATTCCGATGGCGAATAAGAATAAGTTAATGATCAGCAGCAACAACAAGACGTTGTCGGTTATGCCGACGATTTGTTCGGCTAACATATCAGCCATACCGGACACGGTGATGATCCAGGCGAAGGTTACCGCTGAGCCTACCAGTAATAAAATTGTTCCTGATTGCACGGCTGCGTTAACTAATATGTGCGGTAGTTTGTCGAATTTAAGGGTGTTGGTCACAAATAAGGTAACGATCAGTGCATAACCCGCTGCAGCTGCGGCTGCTTCTGTCGGGGTGAACACACCTAATACGATCCCACCGAGTAGAATGACGGGGGTAAGTAGGGGTAAAAAAGATGTTTTAAGTGCGCTGCCCCGTTCGTACCACGTGGCTTTTTGATTTGCTACTGGGTAGTTACGTTTTTTGGAAATGCGACTAGTGACTATCATCAAACCAGCACAAATCAATAAGCCCGGGGTAATACCGGCTAAGAACATGCCCGCCACAGATACGTTCATGATAAATGCGTACAAGATCATGATCCCTGAGGGCGGAATAATCGGGCCGATAACAGACGATGCGGCAGTAACTGCAGCCGCAAAGCGCCTGCTGTAGCCGTTTTCTTCCATAGCGGGGATAAGCATTTTACCTAACGCAGAGGTATCGGCGACCGCTGAGCCTGATAGCCCTGCGAAGAGCACTGACGATAAAATATTTACTTGCGCTAAGCCGCCTCTGTAATGGCCAATTAAGGTTTGGCTAAAGCGCACAATAGACTGGGTGATCCCGCCTTGATTCATTAGCTCACCGGCTAATATGAAAAACGGTACCGCCATCAAAGGGAACGAATTCATCCCTGAGTACAACCGGGTTAACAGCGCAGAGAAAAACACCTCGTTACCGTCCAGCATTAAACTGACGCCTGGACCAATTAACAAGGCAAATACCACTGGAGTGCCAGCAGTGAGCAATAGAATGAAAACCCAAAAATAACTGATAGACATATTATTCTACTTCCATGGGGGGAATAGTTTGCGCAGTGAGATAATCACGAGCAAAGAGTTGTTTGATCAGGTTTTCGATACCTACTAAAAACAGGGCCGCAAACATTAACGGTGCGCAGGCATAAAAGTAAGCAAGCTTGACGGGCATGGACGAGGCATATATTTCAAAACCACCTTGGAAAAATGCCACGCTTTGTTTGAAGAACACCGCGCTGATCATAATCACTAAAAGAGTGATAATAATTTCTGACATTCTGCGTAAGCCTTGTGGCAGGGCGTCGGCAAACATCTCGATAGACACGTTTAAATTTTCACGGTATGCCCAAGGCGCAACTAAACATGCCACCCATACCATCAAGTATTTCGCGAGTTCTTCGGTCCATGCCAGGGAATCGTTTAACACATAACGGCAGAACACCTGAGCTAAAATCATCAGCAACATAGCACTTAACAGCACGCCCGCAACGTTTTTGCCAAGGGTGCTGATAGCATAATTGACCTTACCGAGCGGGCGATTAATGGCTAAAAACCCGCGACTGACAGCATTTTGCATGAGGTATTCTCCGACTGCGCTTAAGGACTATTTGGGCCAGTAATGGCTGATTTGCGGTTGCTTATCAGTCAACTCGTCCGTGTGTTCAACATCTGGCCCAAGCGGTATGCGCTTGCCCTTAGGTATGAACACGGCCATTTCTTGAGCGCCAAGGGTCAGGTTATAAACCTTGCTACCATGGTAGGTTTGTTCACTTGGGAAACGTTGCCATTCACCTTCGGGTAAGTAGAACTCTACTTCTCCGCCGGGTTTTAAGCAGGGAGCCACTAGCATGTCGTCTCCGAACATAAATTGCGATTCAAACGCTGCCGCCAAGCGGTCTTTAGGAAACGCCAGTGGCATCGCGCGCATCAAGGGCACACTCGTACTGCTTGCTTGTTGCATAGCGTTGTAAATATACGGCAGTAAGCGGTAACGTAGCACCAATGCTTGGTTGACCGCTTCTTCTGCTTCAAGGCCATAGCTCCAAGGTTCACGCTGGCCGATACCGTGTAAACGCATGTGAGCACTGAAGACGGCGGCTTGTGACCAACGAATGAATAGCTCTTGGTCACGAGTATCTTTAAAGAAACCGCCGATATCGGTTGCAAAGAAAGGTGCTCCTGACATTCCCCACGACAATGCGCCTCGGATGCTGGCGCTTAGCCCGCCCCAATCAGCTTGTGGGTCGCCGCCCCATTGGCTAGGGAAGCGCTGTGAGCCGGTCCATGCTGAACGGCTGAATAAGAAAGGACCGTTTTTAGAATATTTCTCTGCGGCTTCATACACGCACTTGTTGTATAGAAAGCTGTAAACGTTGTGCAACCGGTTGCCTGAATCACCGCTGTGAGCCAGCATATTGTCATCTTCGACTTGCTCACCGAAGTCGGCTTTGATCATATCAATGCCTAAATCAAACAACGGCTTGTGTGATTCCATCCAAAATTGGTATGCGTCAGGGTGGGTGAAATCGACAATGCCGGACTCAGGTAATGGAGTGAGCACTTCTGCGAACGCGCTCATGTCCCACTTGTATTGATACGCTTCGCCGGTGCGCTTGTCTTTCAGTAACCAGCCTTTCTTGGCCATTTCAGCGAAAAGAGGGTGTTGAATCGATACCAGCGGGTATTCCCATATACACACTTTAAAGTTGTCTGCTTTGAGCTTATTAATCACCGCCGCTGGGTCGTCAAAGCGTTTGGGATCCCATTCAAAGGCAAAGCGGGTGTCTGTGTCTTGCCATGCACGTCCATCAAGAGTGATGACGTCGCACGGCATTTTGTGATCGCGTACGTCTTTTGCGGTGGCCAATAATTCAGGTACGTCTTTGTAATAGGCTTTCGATAAAATAACCCCTAAGCTCCATACGGGTGGTGTTGGTGCTTTGCCGGTTAAATCTGTGTAGGTGTTGATCATGGCGTTGCCATCTTCACCGTGCATCAAGAACATATCTAGGCATTCATCTTCCACTAACACCCCGTAAGCACGTTGTGACCAAGTGGCATAACCCACAGCATGTGTTACCGGGGCAGGGGTATGCACAAACACGCCCCAACCGCTGGGGCTCCAACAAAATGGCGTGTTTTTGTAGGAAATTTCTGCATTTACGCCCAGTGCATCATGGTTGTATGAGCGCACCAGTTGACCGCGCTTATTAAGGCTACCCCATTTTTCACCTAAGCCGTATACAGCTTCGTCGGTATCAAGCTCTAGGCTCATTAACCAGCCTTTGTCTACTTTGGCTAGAGGCGGCAAGCGGTAGCGGCGCACAAAGTGGCCATCGGTCGCAGTTTGTTGAATGGTTTTACTGTTTTGTGATAGCTCAAACGTGAAGGGGGTGTGGGTGATCACTAACTTACTGTCGCCAGCAATCAAGGTTGTTTGCTGCTCACTTGAAACGATGTCTGCTGCTATTACATCGGGTGTAGATACGAGCAAGCCATAATCAGGCTGGTCTTTTTTGCCAATTTGTAAACGCACACCAAACGCATGAAATGCGATGTGTAAATCACCTTGAGACGTGGGGATAAGCACACTGGAATCACTTTGCAAGCTGGCCGCGCCGGCCACTTCAGCTTGCTTTATATCGTTCCAATTTGGGGCAGTAACATCAAACAAAGACGTAGTTGTAGACATGAATTTTTCTCACTCGTGATAATGGCACAATGGGGAAGCGCAAATGCTAGCACTGAGGCGATGCGATTAACCCTCACAATCTTATATAAGATATAAGTTATAGTAGTGTTAAATTCTTGTCAATCTTTGTTGGGTTTTAGTTGCACAGTGGGTTTGAGGTTATCCAGGGCGCGTATATTAAGTGATTGAAACAAAGCTTAAAACTATCGAATATAGCGGGATTAATGCACTTCACAAAAATGCACCGAATTGATCTCTAACAAAGTTTAATGTAAACCAAACGATAATATCTTGTATAAGACATACACTTAATATTACTCTTATATTTTGTTTCAACAAATTTGCCGTATATGAACGAAAATCGCTTTGACAACAAACTTAGCCGACCTGGTTTAGCTTTCCAACCTTTGTACAAACAGGTGGAAGAGCAAGTGACTCAACTTATCGTTGAACAGCGCTGGAAGCCAGGTGAAATGCTACCCAACGAATTTCAGCTGGCCAGCGAGTTTGGCGTCAGCCAAGGCACGGTGCGCAAAGCGCTGAACAGCCTAACGAGCGCTAAAATTCTTACCCGTAGGCAAGGCATTGGTACGTTTGTTTCTGAGCACACGGGTCATCACGGACTTTATCGTTTCTACCCGCTGATTGCGGATGGCAAATCCCCTGAATTGCCTAAGGCTGAGCTATTGTCTATTTCAACGCAAACGGCCAATAAGAAAGTCGCGGCGGCCTTAGCACTTAATCCGAAAGACAAAGTGATTGTACTGATCAGGCGGCGTATTTTAGATAATGAGTTTTGTATTGCAGAGACTATTTTTTTGCCCCATAAATGGTTTAAAGCATTACTCGATGAAAAAGAAGTGCCGCATACGCTGTACCATTTTTATCAAACCAACTTTAACCTGACCGTACACACCATACGTGACAGTATCAAAGCGGATCTCGCCACGCAAAATGACGTAGATACCCTCGACATAAAGCTCGGAGAGCCGTTGCTTGAAGTAACACGCATCGCTCAGTCGCTAAACGACAAACCGATGGAATACCGTATCAGCCGTTGTCGCAGTGATAAATACCATTACTTAGTGGAGTTGAACTAACAACCTGCCTCACTGCTATTGACGTGACGCTGGAAAATAGCGGGTAAGGCTTACCCGCACGTGTTTTTAACGCAGCCTTTACACCTCACACATTCGATGTCTATTTGCTTAACTAAAACGGCTCGATATACGCAGTTGAACTGTTGAAATCGAATTGGTTTATCTCACCGCATTGAGCGAAGTGATTGCTCGAAGGGTAAGGTGTACCGGTTTGCTGCACATCGCTTTCAAAACCTTGTCCGTTTTTCACATAGGCCTTGAGTTCGAACCAGCCGTTTACGGTTTTACTGCAATCCATTTGTACATCTAGCATCCAGTAATGCTCCCCCCATTCATTGAGCACTTCTTGCCCGAACCCGTCGTTGACCACTGTTTTTAGTGGGCCATAGCTGGCGGGCCAAAGGTTCGTCGTCCAGTCCATTGCGGTGCCTTCTGAGGTTGCATTTTGCGCGCTTTCAGCACCATACCAATCCAGGTATTTTTCACTTTGTTTCCACACAGCCGTGGTTGTGTTGCGCAGATTATTGTGGGTGATGGGAATTGCACATTGATAGTTTTCAGCTGTGCAGGCCTTGCCTAATTGGCTGCTGGCATAGGCATGGTCTATACCGCCGCGCACGAACATATCCTGACCATTTTGCGTCTGTGCTTTAATAAATATGACCGTTCTTTGCCTATTTTGAGTGGGCGCAGAGTCTGTGATTTTGCCATTGTGATGAATCGCTATCGCATCAAAAGGCAGAACATTAAGGTTTATCGTTCCATCGTTTTGTACGGTTATAACGTCTCCGGAACAGCTTTGAGCATCACCAGCAAGTTGACCTTTCAATACATTGCAATATTGTCCTGGTGCCATCGAAGTGGGTACGCTCGCGCTAAGTTGGTAGCTCTCTTTGTTTATGGCGACAAAGCCTGAGCTGCTGCGGCCAAAGGCGATTTGATTAGCACCATTATCCCACCAGTCAGACAGTGAGAAGTCATCATTAGTATTATTTCTAAAATCGACTGCGCCAGCTATGTAACTCCAGCGGTGCTCGCACTTCCAGTTTTGCCCAAAGCACTCAAGATTACCGTTGTTGTGTACGCTCACATTGGGAGCTCCCGCATCGGTATCAGAATGAAAGTCAAAGCTAGACATCACCTTTGGATACCCATAGGGATAGGCAAGCATAAAGACATTTGCCAGATCGTATAACCTGCCATCTTCAAACGTAATAACGTTGCCCCCGCCGCCGTGACCCCGCTGATTATCATGGTTGTCAACAAAGACCACTGCTTGGTAGCTAGGCATGAACCCCCAGCCTTCTCCAAAATTACTTAACCAAGCTAATTTACCATTTCGAAACGTGTTACCTATTTCAACACTGTACTTAAACTCGGTTACTAAGCCGTTACTGGCATACTCACTGGCTGATACAGCTTCACCCCCTTGATCGATGACCTCCTGAAAGATCAAGGGGGTCCCCGAGACTTTGGATAAAATACTGGATATATCGGCACTAGGCATATGCTTCGCGGCATCTAATCTAAACCCTTTAACGCCTATGTTAGTCAAGTCACTTAAGTAGGCCGCTATGGTGTCTTGAACGTAGGGCGCGTCCGTGTCTAAGTCAGCTAGGCCAACCAATTCACAATTTTGTACCTGTCCTCGGTCACTGTAGTTGTTGATTGTGCAAGTTGTATGGAAGTCTTGAGGGGAAAATATAGGGTACTGCTTAGCGCCGAAACTGCTGCCAGCAGTACCATTTCCTGAGCCTGCCGCCATATGGTTGATGACCGCGTCTACGTATATATCCACGCCTGCTGAATCGCAGCGCTGCACCATGTCAATGAACTGTGCGCGGTTTCCCCCTCTGCTTTGCAGCACGTAGCTAACGGGTTGATAACGAGCCCACCACTGATTTGCGGTGATGTGCTCGTTTGGCGGAGATACTTGAACCGCGGCATAGCCTTTGGGGCCCAGATAGGTTTCGCATTCAGTGGCTATGTCTTGCCAGTTCCACTCAAATAAGTGGACAAAAGTTGTGGGTGTTGCACTGCTTTGAGTGCTAAAACTAACTACCAGTGCACAAGCAATGGTTTTTAAAGATGTATTCATTATCGTATCCCTTAGGTTGATCATTCTGTCATCTGCTAAGGCATACGTGACGATATGTAAATGCTCCTAGCCGTGGCGATGAAACCCTACGGCAAGAGCAAAAAAATTACCAAATGAATACGTATGTAAATAAAATGTTGTTTTTTTGTTTTGTGACTGTTTTTACCTTTATTGTCTTCGCATTTTTGCTGAGCTGGCAATATCCGCTTCTTCAAACTGTATTTGCTGATCAAACAATAATTGGCTGATGCGTGTTGGTTTCCCTTCATCGTCAAGCTCTACCAAACCGATGCCTGAGCCGTTGACTAAGCGCTCACCCGCAGACGCATGTGAAGGCTTTAAGGGGGTGACGCGCATGCTACGTCGTTTGGTAAATACATTTAACGGTGAATAGGGAGCGTATAACCAACGATTCAGCCTATCTAGCCAATTGAGCAGCCCTTCGGGAAAGGTATTACGTAGGCCACTACTGGTGATTTGCCATATGTCAGGGCTGTTGCGTCTGCGCTTTAACTTCACATGGTATGCGTAGGAGTAATGCACGTCCCCGGATAAAATCACGAAGTTTTGAGGCGTTTTTCGATGGGTGAATAGATTCAATAGGTAATTTGCACTGCCGGGGTGAGCCATCCAGTTCTCGGCATCCACCACCAGTGGTTTTCCAATACGGGTAAATACCCTTTGAATAGCTTCAATGAGTTTCACCCCAAATATAGGTGCTGGCGACACTAGCACCACTGCTGGCTCATTAATCAAAGCTTGTTGCAATTCAGTGAGTGACTCCCAATCCATCAAACCTGACGGCTTATTGGCGTTCGATTCTGACCACCAGCGCTGGGTGCGGGTATCAAGCACCAATAATTTGGGCGAGGTGGGCCATTGGTAATGCCATTGCTCAAACTCTAACAATGTGGTGATGGCTTCATCGTGTTCTGGGCAGCCTAAGTCCTGCAAACTCAATTGCACCTTTTGCAGTAATTCATCACTGAAGTTTTGCGGTGCGTTACCCCATCCTTGGCACAATAAATAGGCCATTAACGAATTACCTATTATCCGCCGAGAGAACACATTCCCGTAGGCTGCTTGCTCCCAATCGGCGGTTAAATTCCAGTCATCGGTTACGTCGTGATCGTCAAACATCATAGGGCAAGGAAGATGCGCCATCACACGCCTAACCTGCGATAAGCCCGATACAAATTGTTCGATCAAGGCCAACTCGCCTAGATATTCATCAGCGCTTTGCTCGCCTATTGCGCTTTGCTCGCCATTACCATTAGGTATATCGGTATTCGCAGTTGCCCAACATTCGGGCGACCAACACAGTAAATACATGGCCATCACTTCTGCAAACGACACCAAATGATTATTCGCGTGCACTGTGGTAAAGACCGGCTTTTCAGCGGACTTAAAAAGCGGGATCTTTAATTTTTGGCTTTGACTGTCATTTGGCAAAATTTGCATGCGTTGATTGTATAAGGCCGTTTCACCATGTAGGGCGTGACTGTCAGCAACGGTGGAATCTGCAAAGATTTCATTATCTATGCCTAGGGAGGGGATAACACTGTGAATTGCTGCCAACATGGGCGTTGCCACATCGTCAGCGTATATTTGGTCTCCCGTCATCATCAATAAACTCGGCCACTGATGTGGGGAGTCTTGCAGCGTAGCGAGTAAGTTATCAGCAATGACTAAGCCATCAGGGCTGTCATGATGAGGCTTGCGGCACGAACCATGCAGAATTTTGCGCAGTTTATTGTGCACCACAAAACCCGGAGTGGAGCGCCGCGGATAACAAATATCACTGAGCAACTCGGTGAGCTTCACTTCTGCTTCGTTTTCAGCGGTAAATGCTAACTGATAGCCAATCCAGCAGTCAGTGGGTAACGGGGTGTCGAGTGTCAAGTGCAGTAAATGAATATAAAGATGTTCACCGACTTTAATGCTTCTGTGCTGAGGAATTTCGCGATCGTTGGTTTGCTCAAGTGGATAGGTTTGCGCAGCTTGACCTTCAGGTGTAAGCGACAACTTGATATTGATGGATTGGTTGGTGACTAACCATATCGTCACTTTATCGCACGTGAGTTTCTTTAAAACAGGTCCTGCGAGTACTTTTAACGCTGATTGCTGCAAATCGACTTCCTAACTTTAATAGTCAATAGAGTGGCGGTTACTTTAGCAATGTTCTCTTGGGTTGATCCACACAGACATGCATTTATTGATTAGAGGGTATGTTACTGATGTGTGGGTTTAAATGTTAAGTGAGTCTGATAAGCATGCAGTCCGGCTAGCGTATTATCTTGGCGTAAAGGTGCGTATTATAAAATTCACCTTGCTTGTAGACCGCCTTTTTAAACCTACCTTCTAATATAAAGCCGCAATTCTCTAGCACCTTGCAAGATGCCTGATTGCCTTCAAATACACTGGCGTGTAAGCGCACTATTTCACTAGTGTTTTGCACTTCATCAATCAGTAACGCAAGCGCTTTTGAGGCGTAGCCCTTGCCCCAAAACGGCTCAGCCAACCAGTAGCCGACTTCAGCTGCATACGCATATTCAAACTGGCCTGGCTCAGCGCCCACACAGCCAGCAAATTTACCGTCCACTTCAACAGCGCGAATAATGCCATTTTTGCTGCCATGCTCAATCCACCAAGTGGCGTCATCTTCTGTATAAGGGGAGGGAATGCGGCTCGACAAGAAGCGCGTCACGTTAGGAGAGTTTAAGCAGTTAACCAAGGAGACTTTGTGCTTTGTAGAAAACGTTTTTAGTGACAGTATCATTAGCAATATATAACAAATGTCTGAAATGAATTTCAGGCGGTAAAGTGAACAATGTCTTCAGTTTGCTTGCATTTCTCTTGTACAGCAAGGGTAGGATGACGTGTCAGTGAATAGCAGCACCATTTATTAGTATAGCTTTCAGGGAATTTTAATCAGAACTAGAAAGCACTATTATACCCGCATGGTGTTTATCGGTGAAGATGTGGTGCGTTTGCGCTATGCCGTACAACAGAAGCGATTGAGCGACAACAGGTGAAATCTTATTCTGCTCGATGTAGACCACTAAACTTTCTGTTCAATCAAGACTAATAATTATTGTGAAAACGCCTTTATCGTTAATGCTTTTTATTACTCAAAAAACTTTAGTAAGTGAACTAACTATTGGTAAGTGCAGTATGTAAATTTATAAAAATGACTGCGCAACGCAGCAAGTTAGGAGATTGTAAATGGAGCGCTTTATTATTCGAAAACCGTTTGGTGATAAGTTTACCTACCGATACCCCTCTGGTAGAACGGTTAAAAACAAGGGAATTAAGCGTTGGGTGCAGAGCTTAGCTATCCCACCTGCTTGGCAAGAGGTGCAAATTGAACTTGACCGTAGCGCTAAAGTATTAGCCTTTGGCAGGGACGCGCAAAATAGCAAACAATATATATACAACCCCAAATGGACCGAACAGGCCAGCGAGCAAAAATTTGAACGTATATTGCGTTTCGCAAAAGAACTTTCCACTATGCGGCGTGTCACCGGACAGCATATCACCCAGCGCCCTATTGATGAAAACGTGGTATTAGCCTGCATGACACGCATGTTAGATGACGCATTTTTCAGGCCTGGCAACCCGACCTACACCAAAGACAATCAAACGTACGGTTTGACCACGCTGCGCGTTAAACACATGAATATTGAGCGCAATCATGTGGAATTTGATTACGTCGGGAAAAGTCACAAACAACAGCACCGTGAAATCGCCGACAAACACGTGACCAATGTGTTAGCTCAGCTAGAAAAGATGACTGGCTACGAGTTGTTTGATGTCACGCTACCGGATGGGGAGCGTAAAAATATTAGCGCACAGGATCTAAACCAATACATTGCAGAAGTGATGGGGGAAGATTTTAGCGCGAAAGACTTTCGTACTTGGGCTGGTACAGTACTGATGGCCATAGCGCTTGACGAACTTGGGCCTGCTGATGATGAAAAGCTCAGTCAAAGTAATGTGTTAGCGGCAGTTAAAAAAGTGGCCGGCGAGCTTGGTAACACGCCAGCAGTATGCCGCTCAAACTATATTCACCCCGGCGTTATCCTGCACTACGAAAGTGGTCGTACACTTGATTATTTTCGCAAACAACTTAAGCGCACTCGAGCCAAGTATTTCAGCCCAGATGAAAAAGCCACCTTAAAATTGCTTGAATATCTAGTCGAATCGTAAGCCTATGTCTTTAAGTTATTCTTATTTGCAAGTTAATTCTTTAAACTTATGTGCTATTGAGCGAAAAATAACATAAACGATGCAGTGAAAGGTATGCTGCTAGTCGTTATCAACTAGCAGCAATTAGCACCAGGGAGGTACATAACAGTTCACTACGCTGTCGATAACTATTATGCCAAATTCACACACCATATAGCATAGGTCTAGTGTAAGTTTTGCGTAAACAATGTGCATAAAGTGTGTAGTTGGGCGATAAATAATGAATTTTAATTCATGTTTTATAAAAATGCGGCGGCCGCGCTTGTTTTAATTTTTCCAGTATAGAGTACTTCAAACTAACCCTTTAATTTAACCTAAAAATAAATCCGTAGCGCTATTTATTGCTCTTTTAAACGTCTTTCTCTGTTTGAACTAATCCATTCGCAATCATAAATTGAAAATCCCCGTGAATCTTCCTTTTACTTATATAGAGTGTTAAGCAAATTTCTGCGTTCTATTTTTGTTCTTATTGCATAGTTATGCAATTTTATGTCAGAGACTGTAAAGCTACTGTCAGCAGATAGTAAATTATTGTTTGAAAGCTGTGTTTTTAATCCGTTTGATTTGATTCGTTTCTACTCTCAGTGCTTAATTTCGAGCTTGGGTGTATCCCATGAATAACGTACAGACACGCAGTGTCACTCATAAAATAATAAAGAAAGTGCATTCATGTGATTTATGTTGCATGGGTCCATTTAGGGAATTCGAAATGTTTATCAAGAGTGTTTTAACGCAGTCGATTCGACTTTCATTACTGGTTACTGGCTCAACCATGCTGCTACCCAGTAGCATGGTTGTAGCACAAGAAATTGACGAGCATGCAAAGTCAGTAGAAAAAATCCAAATCACCGGCTCACGCATAAAGCGTACTGATCTAGAATCCGCTAGCCCTGTTTCCATTATCAGCGCCGAAGACATTACCCTAGGTGGCTTTACTTCGGTTGAGCAAGTGTTGCAGCAAAGTACCGCATCAAGCGGTATGGCTACGGGTGCTGCAACCAATAACGGCGGAGCAGGTGCCGCGCGAATTAATTTACGTGGCTTAGGTACCAGTCGCACACTTGTGTTAGTCAATGGCCGCCGTATGGTGAATTCCGGCACAGGGGCTGACTCTTCCGTGGATCTAAACACCATCCCGTTAGCGGCAATCGAGCGCATTGAAGTGCTAAAAGACGGCGCATCTGCCGTTTATGGCTCTGACGCCATTGCCGGTGTAGTGAACATTATTACTAAAACCAATTTCGACGGTATTGAGTTATCCATGGGTTATGCTGGCTCAGATGAAGGCGATGCAAACACAGCCGATATCAGTTTGGTCACAGGTGGCAGCAGTGAAAAAGGCAATTTCGTATTGGGTTTAAGTTACGTTGATCGTGGTAAAGCGATGCAAGGTGATCGTGGCTTTTCAGCCTGTCCAGACAATGATTTTGATGATTCAGGTGCATGCGTGAGTGGGAGTTCATACATTCCGGGCGGCAACTACAACTCAGGAGATGGTTGGGGAACCCTAGACAGCGAGAAGAACTGGACTGAGGACTACAACGCCTATAACTACGCTGATAGCTCGTATCTATACACACCACAAAAGCGTGTAGGCCTATTTGCCAATGCAAATTATGATATCAATGAACACACACAAATCTACTTAGAGTCGTTATATACCAAACGTACATCTACTCAGCAAATGGCCCCGTCACCCATTGAAGCCATATTAACCGCAGACGCCACGGGCAATCCATTTGGTACTGCTACGTCTATGCGCCGGCGCATGACAGAAGTGGGCGATCGCGTGTTCGATCAAGTCACAGATACCTTACGAGTGGTGATGGGCGCCCAAGGTGTATGGAATGTCGGCTCAGGTTACGACTGGGATCTCTCATACTCGTATGGCCGTAACGATGCCACAGACCGCTCCTCTAACTACATTAATTTAACCAAGCTTTATAACACCATGGACGCGACAATCTGCAATGACGTCAGCATTCCTTGTCAAGATTGGTTCGTTAATGAAGGCGAGCTCTCTAGCGATACCATCGATTATATCTCATACACCGATCAAGCCAGTGGCGGTAACGAATTCAATATCGTAAACCTTAACGTGACCGGTGATTTATTTGAGCTTCCGGCAGGTTTTGTTGGCTTTGCAGCAGGGGCTGAATACCGGCGTGAGAAAGGCTGGTATCAGCCTGATGCGGTCACCGTTGCTGGTGATGGCAGTGCATCAGCACAAGAGCCTACATCAGGGGACTTTGACACCACGCAAATCTACGCTGAATTTGCGATCCCACTTCTAGCCGATTTGCCCTTTGTGAAAAGTTTATCGGTTGATGCAGCCGTGCGTTGGTTTGACTACAGTACATTTGATTCCGACACCACCTGGAAGTTAGGCCTAAGTTGGCATGTGAATGATGACTTAATGTTGCGAGGTGTGGCCTCTACCGCGTTTCGTGCCCCAACGGTTGATGAGCTGTACGGCGGCGATGTTGGCTCATACGATTATTTAACTGATCCTTGTTCGGGGTATGGCGCTGGCGACCCGAGTTCAAGCCTGTACCAAACCTGTGCGGCGCAAATCAATAACGCCAACTTTGTGTACAGCGATGGCCAAATTGAAAACACCTACACCACTGTGGCCAATTTGAGCCCAGAAGAAGCCGATACCTTTACCCTAGGATTGGTGTACAACCCGCACTATATCGAAGGCTTATCCGCCACGGTAGATTACTTCAATATTGAAGTGAGCAATGCGATTTCACGTATCTCTACCCAGACCTATTTGGATCAATGTTACGCCGGCGAAACATCCTATTGTGATGTGCTAAACATCACGCGTAATGAAATCACTGGCAACATCGATTACATGGAATCGCCCTTGACCAACGTGGGAACGGTTGAAACCCGCGGCATTGACATGAACATGACCTACGTGTTCGAAGCCATGGGGTACGATTGGGGTGTGGACTTAGATGCTACCCGCCTGCTTGAATACACAGAAGACGAGGTGGAATATACGGGTAAAATCGATGGCACTAACGGCGGATTCGCCAAGTGGAAATCTAACCTAGGTATTAAAGTCGGGCAAGATGATTGGACCGCAAGCTACAAAATCCGCTACATCGGTAGCATGACAGATGATTACTACGCTGCTTATGACTTAGTGCAAGACGTAAGCTCTGTAACCTATCATGACTTAGCCGCGCAATATTTTGTGAATGACACGTGGTCAGTTTCGGCCGGTATAGATAACGTGTTTGATAAAACGCCGCCATACATATATTCATGGAATAACGCCAATACCGTACCCGAAGTATATGACGTAATGGGCCGTTACTATCACGCCAAGGTCACTGCACGCTTCTAGGCTAGAAAGCGAGAAACCTAGAAATAAAATAGTCAACAGCTATAAAAACACGTTAAGCATAAATCCGGTAAATAATATTTACCGGATTTTTTTGTATTACTAAGCCAGCAGCCAAATCAGTATTTCCGAGTTCTGACGCTAGTTGAGTGTCGACGACATCGCAGACGAACACGCTGTTTACTTGGCGCCCAATGGTATTTCCAATAAGTGGTGGTTCGCCTATACCAAGTTCTCATGAAAGTTGCTTCTGTGATTTACATTAGAGAGAACTTAAAAAGTGAGAATAATTTAGTATACGTGTGATTAGCGTAGATGATGCATTCACAGCGCTTCTTAAAGGTTGTTTTTTACTCGTGCCAGTCACGATTTCTTGTGCGAAACGTAAGCAAATAGACGTAAAAATAGTTTATGCTAGTGGCTGCTATTAATTGAAATGCTTAGTATTAATTGATTTTGATAGCGCAGGTATAAGGATCACGAATTAAGCAATTTTGAATACGCGGGGGTTATTTACCCTCAAATCTAAAGGATTAAAAATGAAAGTACGAATTTTACTGTTAACCTTATTATGCATCACTTTTGGCGCTCAAGCCGAGACCAAAGCGAGCCGAGAATCGGTTGAAAAACTAATGATGTTAACGGATGTATCGAAAATCATGGATGCGATGCAAGGGCAGGTGAGCACTATGTTTAATAACATGGCTACTCAAATGAACATTTCTGAACCGGAAAGGCCCGCCTTTGAAAAATACATGGGCAAGATCGATCAATTGCTCAAAAAGAAAATGACATGGGAGCAATTTAAAGAGCCCATGATCAATGTGTACTTGAAGCACTTTAATCAGCATGAAATTGATGGTTTGATTGAATTTTACAAATCAGATGTAGGTAAAAGCATGACCCAAAAAATGCCTTTAGTGATGCAAGACTCAATGATGGCGGGTCAACAGGCTATGCGCAGTTTAATGCCCGAAATACAAGCTATTGCCCAAGAAATGCAGGGCGAAATACAACAAGCTCGACAGCAAGACGGCGAGTAACTAAGCCGCGTGATAATAATGTTACGCCAGTCTTTGTGGCAGGCTTTAGAGGTTTTTCACTCTTAAAACAGTAGCCAAAAGCCGCCTCATTCGGTGATTTTATTCCAATCATCAGGCGGCTTTTTCATATAAAGTGTTTAATAATGAGCCTGTACTTAAGTCATAGTACTTCACATCAAGCCGTTCCCATCAAACTCACGCTTCTTCAAAACGTCGCCATATCTGTGGCTAATTCTACCTTGCCGGAATAGTACTGCTGAATAAAGCCGAGCGTTGCTTCGCTGTCATTTCTAGTGCGGTTCATAAAGTGGGATAACACCACACGTTTAGCATTGGCTTGCTGAGCTATTTTACCTATATCGATTGGGCGCATATGTAGGTTTATGGCAGCGCCTGTTGCACTTTGTGGCACGGCATTGTGCATAACCAAAATATCACTGTTTTTGGCTAACGTCGCTAACGTATCGTTTTTGTTACTCATATCCCCTGAAAAGGTAATGCTGCAGGTGCCAATATCTACTCGCCATGCGAGTGCAGCAATCGGCCCATGATGCACTGGACTGGCGGTGATGGTGATATCATTACTGATCTTTTGGCTGTGCTGCTTTATCGGCATCAGGGGAATGTTTTGCGCGTTGATATGGTAGTCAGCTTGGCTTGTGCGTTGGGTATAATCACTTAAATAAGCAAAAGCCCCTTCGCCGCCCATTAGACTTGCCAAATATTCACTCGTATCCGGCATCATGGCGTTCCCTGCAGGGCCAAATACAGTTAAGTCTTCACTGCGTGAGGTAAAGTAAGAGCCTTTGACGTAGGCGGGTAAATCGGCGCTGTGATCCACATGTAAATGGGTTAACAATATCCCTTGTAAATCGGCGAAGTCTGCCCCTGACGCGCCAAAATTAACGCTGCTGCCAGGGCCTGCATCAATTAACACTCGTGCTTTATTTTTATGCCAAATAAGGTAGCTGGACGAAACGCGCCCGTCGTTTAATTCTGGGCCACCAGAGCCCAGCACTTGCAAGGTAACATCTTGCTTAGCACAACTTTGGGTAGGCGCTGAGTGCGCACTAAAACCAGTGGCTACCAGCAACATTGTTACGGCGTGTGATGTTAGCTGCTTTAGTGAAATAGATCGTGATGCAGTGTTAATTATTGCCATGGACTGTCCTTGATTTATAAGATTTCTGCGCAGAAATTAGTCGCTGTGATGTGCGCGTATTCACAAATATGATGGATTTTGTAGCATAAAAATTTCACTACATCCCTATAATCGTTGCAGATTTCATTGCAGTTTTCTCATACAAGGACACATCTCATGTCAGACCATAAGCGCAACGATACGAAAATAAACAATACACAGATTTGGGTAAATAAAGCAGATATTTCTCAAACCAAAATCGTTGAAGGCGAGCTAGATGCGGCGCAATTGCAAGACGGACAAGCGATTTTAAAAGTCGATAGTTTTGGTTTTTCGGCCAATAACATTAGCTATGCTGTCACCGGCGAAAAAATGGGTTATTGGGGATTTTTCCCTGCTGATGAGCAGTGGGGTATTGTACCTGTTTGGGGATTCGGTACCGTTATTGCGTCCAAGCATCCTAGAGCCGAAGTCGGTGAAGTGGTGTATGGCTATTTTCCTATGGGTACGCATTTGCTGGTGAATGTGGATAAAGCCACAGACGTGAGCTTTTTTGATAATCATCCTCAGCGTGTTAGTAGCTCACCTGTGTATGACAACTACTTACGCTGCGCTCAAGACCCAGCCTACCAAGAAGACTCCCAAGCGTGGTTACTGAATTATCGCCCCTTGTTTATGACATCGTTCGTGCTGGACGATTTTGTGGGTGAACACATTACCGATAAGGTGACGACTGTGTTACTCACCAGTGCATCAAGTAAAACCGCATATGGTTGCGCGCATTTATTGATGAAACACAAAGCTCAGCGTGGTGGGCATTATCGAGTTGTGGGGTTAACCAGTACAGCGAATAAAGCGCTAACGGAGTCCTTTGCTTGTTACGATGATGTACTTGAATACAAAGATATCGATCAGATAAGCCAAGACGGTGAAAGCTGGGTGCTCGACTTTGCGGGCAATAAGCAACTGCTCCTAGACCTACAAGATTTACTGGGCGACAAACTGTCTCGCGAGGTCTTTATTGGCGCCACTGATGTGAAATCGCAAACCAATAAACCCAAAGGTAAATTACACGGGCAATTGTTTTTTGCGCCTCACCAAGTGAAAAAACGCACAGAAGAATGGACGCGCGAAGGGTTCAATGAGCGTTACGCGCAAGCGTGGGGAAGTTTTAACGCGCACATGCAAGGCAAAATTGAAGTAGTTGATTACCAAGGTACGCAGGCCATTCAAGACTTGTATCAGCAAGGTTTAGCCGGCACATTGAACAACGAAGAAATTAACGTACTGACGTTTTAAGCGCTTAATTATGTGACGAGTGGTAGTGAGCTAAGCTTGCCACCATTTGTCGCTTAATACCTGAATGGGCAACGCTTTCAAATGCGCCAGTGCAAGCATACGGTCGCTCTGATTCAAAAACTCCCCAAATGTCACATGCCGCGTATCGTCAACAAAACGTAATTGAATACAATCATATTTACTGTCAGCTTCTATTAAGCCAAGGTAGGTTTGGTGGCGCTTGAAAAGCCAGCTTTTTCGCGGTCTGTATATACCCGCTTGCAGTTTGATGTCGGTCTTGCTGATAGTGATGACTTGCTGCTGATAAGTGAAAAGCGACACGCGATAAGAAATAAACCACAGTAAACCCACTTCAATGCCGGCGAAAGGCAGTACTAACCAAGCGCCGACAAATGTCCACGCTAACGCAATGCTCATAACGATAAGTGCCATAGCACTGATCAATCGCTTAGTTTGCGCCCAGTTGGCAGAGCGATTAGGTGATAAAGTCAGCACCCAGCACTCTTGTGTTTCACGCAAACTAACCACAGGGTGTTTGCGCTTTTAATAAGCGAAGCGCACTGAGCGAAGTTGCTGATGCGCAAAGCAATAACTGTGTAAAAGTACGCGTGACCATTAAAAGCTAACAACCCTAGTAAATTGAATTACTTTGCGCGAATATGGGTTTTCTGGCAAAGTCCTGTCGATATCAAAATGTAGTGTAAATTCAATGTTTTCTCAATTTTCCGCTGGGCAAATTCGTGGCTTCTTGATCGTAACGTGGTGCGCCGTTTTGGCGTTTCAGCAAGAGCCTATCCAACTCTTTACTCAGCACGCCGCTTTCGCTTTTTTAGGTGTGATGGGCGCTGTGTTTGCTAACGCGACAGGGGCTGGTGGTGGCGTAGTGTTTGTGCCGTTTTTTAATCAAATGGGCTTTTCACCCGCCGCAACGGTCGCGACTAGCTTTGCCATTCAGTGTTTTGGCATGACGGCGGGGGCAATCACTTGGTGGCGCTTTCATGTAGCGCAAAGCGGTGATGACGTGCAGCCAATTGAACACTTTGATGAAATTTCAGGGCAGTGCAGTGATGAAAACGACACCCGTGATAAGCATGCCACGGAAACTCTGCATATAACTCAGTGGCAGAGTCTGTATCCGGTTATGTTACTGAGCATTCCTGCATCGATAGTTGGCTTGCTGATTGCTCAGTTTAACCCTAGCTGGTTTGGCGTACTCGCCCAGGGTGACAAGTTGCACATTGGTTTCGGTGTGTTTTCTATTTTGCTGGCAATCAGCATGTTTTTGATGGTCGCCATGACAGGTCGTAGCACTTTAAAACTGCGATTACGCCCGTTAGATAGTATTTTGTTACCGATTATTTGTATTTGTGGCGGCGTAATTACGGCATATTTGTCCATTGGAGTAGGTGAGCTAATGGCTGTGTATTTAATTATGCGCGGCTTCAATGTGACCTTTTCAATTGCATGTGCAGTCATATTAAGTGCCGTCACTGTGTGGTCGGGTGTAGCGCACCATGTCTTAGTGAGCCATGCCATTTATTGGCCGGTGGTACTATTTGCAGGGCCGGGTGCGGTGGTTGGCGGCATATTGGCCAAACGGCTGGTGTTGCATTTCTCGCCCACACATTTGAAGTTGTTTTTCGCGAGTTGGATCTTAGTTTTAGGTGTATCCGGCTTGGTGTTTTAAGCAAAAGGCTCTGTCACAGATTGCTCAATTAGAAAGGCACCTCAAAACGGGTTAATTCATCTGATTAAATGTTGAATTAACGACTGAATTATTTTTTCTATGTAAAGGTGAGTAGAGTCAAAACATTTCCAATAACGCGCCTTGTATCAACAAACCTCACTGGGGAGCAAGGTAACAGCCTTGAGCTGGCAAAAAGCCATGAGCGGGCAAACAGCCTTGAGCTGACAGAAAAACCTGAGCGAGAGCAAAGCTCCGTTGGCCGCTTGGCCATCGACGATACCATCGCCAGTGAAGAGCCGCTTGAAATTTGGTTGAAACATCCTCTTAAACAGGGCGGTAACGCCAGTTTGTTGCTGACCACTATGCGCAGCCCCGGGGACGATGTCGCGTTAGTCACGGGGTGGTTGCACTCCAGCGGATTGTTGGCAAATAGCGCTGATATTCAAAGCGTTACTCATACCGGGAGAGAGCGAATAAAAGGTAATGAGGCAAATCAGATATTAGTGACTTTACACCCCCAATCTGACTTCGACATTACCTCAGGGCAAAGCCAGAGTGGGAGTCACATCGAATACGTTAATTCAGGCTGCGGTGTGTGTGGCCAACGCTCTATTGAAGTATTGCTTGATAAAATTCCCCAGCGAGATATGCCCAATAACGCTTCGCTGTTAAGCAACGAGGTTTTATCTTTAGCGAATGCACTTCGCCAACAGCAAACCGCCTTTGCCGCCACGGGGGGCAGTCACGGGACTGGGCTATTTGTACTACCAGAGAGTGCTGACTTGAATGCACCGCAAACAGGCGCAAACAGGCTTATCGATGTGCGTGAAGATATTGGTCGTCATAACGCACTCGATAAACTGATTGGTGCTAATTTACCCATGCTTTTAGTGGAAAATACCCCCGAAAAACCGAAGGAGTACGGGGTAGTCATAAGCTCGCGGATCAGTTTCGACTTAGTGCAAAAAGCCGCCATGGCAAATATCGGTATGATCCTCGCCATGGGTGCACCGTCCACGTTGGCTATCGAGCTGGCCAAAGAATGCGATATTTGCTTAGTGGGCTTTATTAGTCAAAAACGTATCAATGTATATACCTGCGACCACAGAATTGTTTAGTGGCTTGCTTAATCTAAAATCATTACTCAATGCTTGTCAGTTTCAATTGGCGAGTGTTGATTCAAGGAGTCAATATGAAAACCGAATCACGCGTGAGTGAAAAGTCACCCTCATTCGACCCATCTGACACTCAGCGCATCGAAATCAGTCAGCCCAAAGAGTGGGCTGCCGGAATACCTGCCGTACTATCCGCCTACAAAAATGTAACGACCAAAGCTGGGGCGATTAAAGGGACGCGGCTACTATCCGACTTAAACCAAATAGAAGGGTTCGATTGCCCCGGTTGCGCGTGGCCTGATCCACTTGAAAAACGAGCCACGTTCGAGTTTTGTGAGAATGGTGCGAAAGCGGTCGCCGATGAGGCCACTACAAAGCGCGCAGATGCTGAGTTTTTTGCTCAGCACAGTGTAAGCAAAATGCGCGGAGAGTCAGACCGCTGGCTAAACGACCAAGGCCGATTAGTGCAGCCAATGTGGTTGCCAGAAGGGGCGAGCCATTATCAGCCAATCGAATGGTCGAGTGCGTTTGAGATGATTGCCACTCAGTTGAATCAATTAGATACGCCGGATCAAGCAGCATTTTACACATCAGGGCGCACAGGTAACGAAGCGGCGTTTTTATATCAATTGTTCGTGCGTAAATTTGGCACCAATAACCTGCCTGATTGTTCAAACATGTGCCATGAATCAAGTGGAGTGGGCCTAGGCGAAACCATAGGCGTAGGCAAGGGCACCGTCAGCCTTGAAGATTTGGAGCATGCAGAAGCCATTTTCGTGTTTGGCCAAAACCCAGGGACGAATCACCCGCGAATGCTCTCATCGCTGCAAGCAGCGAAACGTCACGGGGCGAAAATAGTCGCCGTTAACCCGCTGGACGAAACGGGGCTTAAACGCTTTAAAAATCCGCAAGAAGTGTCGGGCGTTATAGGCAGCGGTACTGCGCTACGAGATTTATACCTGCCGGTGAAAATAAACGGTGATGTGGCTTTACTAAAAGGCTTATGTAAATCGCTGATTGAGCGAGACAGCCAGCACCAACCAGTACTCGATCATCAGTTTATCGAGCAGTATTGCCATGGCTTTGACGAATTCAAAACCGACATTGAGCAAACGAGTTGGCAAGACATAGAGCTGGGCAGCGGATTGACCCACGCGCAAATTGAAGAAGCCGCTGATATCGCATGCAGCTCTAAAAAGACCATATGCTGCTGGGCCATGGGCATGACGCAGCATAAAAATGCCGTGGCCAATATTCAATTAATGACCAATTTTTTGATGCTACAAGGTAATTTGGGTAAACCCGGGGCGGGCGTTTGCCCTGTGCGTGGCCACAGCAATGTGCAGGGCGATCGCACTATGGGGATTTGGGAGAAACCGGAACCCGCATTTTTAGATGCCCTTGAAAAGGAATTCAGCTTTAGCCCACCGCGGGCAAACGGCGTTGACGCTGTCGAAACGGTGCACGGCATGCAAAAGGGTGACATAAAAGTGTTGTTCGCCCTTGGCGGCAACTTTTTTAGAGCCATGCCAGATCACCAAGCCAACGATAAAGGCCTAAGCCAGTGTGAATTAACAGTGCAGGTGTCTACAAAGCTCAACCGCTCGCACTTACATACGGGCAAGCAAGCTTTGATTCTACCCGCCTTAGGGCGCACCGAAATAGACACCCAAGAAAGCGGCATTCAAACGATTACGGTTGAAAACTCAATGGGGGTGATTCAAACATCTCACGGTAAAATTCCCCCAGCGTCAACGTTGTTAAAAAGTGAGATAGATATTCTTGCCCAGTTAGCGGCGCATACGCTCAAAAATGACACCATCGATTGGTTAGCCTTAAGTGCTGATTATCGACTTATTCGCGACCATATCGCTAACGTGATCCCAGGGTTCGAAAACTTTAACCAACGGATTGATGAATTGGGGGAGTTCGTATTACCCAATGGCGTGCGTGACGCCCGCAAATTTGCCACCGCCACCGGAAAAGCTAATTTTGTGGTGCATGCGATTGAAAGTGTTGAGGTGCCCAAGGGGTGTTTATTGATGATGACCATTCGTAGTCACGACCAATTCAATACCACTGTGTATACCAACAATGATCGCTATCGTGGTATTCATGGTACGCGCAAAGTCTTGTTTATTAATCGCTTAGACATCGAAGCATTAGGCTTAAAGGCCGGTCAACATGTGAGTATCCGAAGTCACTGGCCAAACGATAAGGCTGCGCTACGTGAGGTAAGTGACTTTGCCTTAGTGGAATATGGCATTCCCAGAGGCTGCGCCGCAGCGTACTACCCAGAGACCAACGATTTAATACCCATTGGCAGTGTGGCGGATAAAAGTAACACGCCAGCTTACAAGTCAATCGTCATTAGCTTACATGCTTAGTGCGTGCTCGCTATGCATAGGTGTAGCGCATACGTTTAAGCTCAGTGCATAAGTATAAGCTCTGCGTACACGTTAAAAATCAGCGTATAAGTAGAGCCACGGCTAAAACGATTGGTGAATCAATACCGTGTGGGGGTTATCAGTCGCGCTGATAGACAGGGCTTTAAATTGCGATATAAACACGGTAAAACCATAATTCGAAGGCAGAAAAAAGTGGTTAACACAATAAACAATAGCGTAATTGGCAACACGTCACAAAAGCGAGGTCGCACACAAGCCGCCTTACTTGGACTTTCATTATTGGCAGCATCATCTAACTTTGCCCATGCCGAGCCAAAAAGTGAGGAAGTAGCCAGCCTACGTGGTGACAATGAGCATCAAGCAGCGTCTCTGGTTTTGGATGCTGGCGTAACGCCAGAGCTTCATGCGTTGCAACAGCGCTGGGCAAAGGTGAATTACACCTTTAGCGGCGACGAGAAAATTGATGCATTCAAGGCGTTAATCACCCAAGCAAATGAACTGGTTCAAGACCAGCCTAACAATGCCGGGTATTGGGCGTGGTTAGGTATTTGCCAATCCACCGCAGCGGCTGCAATCGGTGGCACTGATGCCCTTGGGCTGGCAAAAAAAGCCAAAGTCTCTTTTGAAAAGTCTCTTGAACTAGATAACGACGCGCTAGATGGGGTCGCGACATTCTCCCTCGGTACGCTTTATCATAAGGTACCGGGATGGCCCTTAAGCTTCGGCAGCGATAAACAAGCCAAAAAGCTTTTGATAAAAGCCATTGAACGCCACCCGGCAAGTATCGACAGTAATTTCTTTTACGGCGAGTTCTTGTTTAATGAAGGTGATAGCGAAGACGCTAAAGGGTATTTGCTGCGCGCAAAACAAGCACCGGTTCGACTCGACAGGCCCATTGCTGATAAATATCGCCGTATGGCCATCGACGAACTGCTGGTAAAAATAGAAAACGACTGAGGTGATATTTAACCAAGTGCCGTAATAGCTCGGTGTTACGCCGTCACAGCACTTGGTTGTTAGACGCTGGAAATCGGTATTGTTAGCTTTTTAGCCGTGAGGCAAGGTAATTCTGCGCAGGTTCGCTATTTTAGCTGTAAAAATGCCTCGTCGTCTAAAGTACGCAGCGCCATACAGTCACTGCTTTTACCGATAATCATCGATTTATCTACCCTTACATTGCTACCAGCATAATGCCCGGCTGCGGTGAACGTACAGATTTGCACGTAATAATTCTCGATTTTAGGCAGTGCAAAAAGCTGTTGGTAAATTTGCTCCCGTTCACCGAATGCGCCGCCTTTGTCATCTAGCACATTGCTGTTCGCATCAATAAGCTGAATGTTTTCGCCGCAGCGCCCAACAATCGGTTTCACCACGTAGCCGGTCGCTTTTAACTCATCACTGAGCTCAAAGCTGGTATTAAGCAGCAAAGGGTGATTCGGGAACAGCGACCACAATATGGGTAATATCGCTTTGTTGCTTGGGATCAGTGTCCACAGGGGCTCGTACACCATGATATTGTCATTTAGCAGCACATCAGAAAGTTGAACACTATGTTGCGCTGATGCGTTATTTCCGTTTGCCTGACTCTCTTGGCGTAATTGATTAAGTGCCGTTTCCCAGGCCCATGTTTTCCATACCCAACGAACAGGGTTACCGAACTGGTCGAGTATTTGACCCTGCGCACCGAATGTGAGTGCGTCTAAGCCGATAACACGTACCGATTTAAACCCTGCAGCTTCAATGGCTTTTTTCATAAAAAGCGCGTGGTAGTCTTCTTCTGCATCAACATCTTGCAGTACATGTATGGTGGCATTGGGCCCTGCAACTACATCACATTCGCGCCAAGCGTCGACCAACTCTTTAAATAAGTTTGCGCCGTTATCGGCACCGCTTTTAATGCCTAAATGTCGCGCCCATTTGCCTTGTACTTTTCCCGCTTCCATGTAGCACGAAGCAGAGTCGCAGTTGTATTCGTAAACCTTGAGGCCATTGGTGGTCATCGCAAAGTCGAATCGGCTGGTGATCAACTGATTATCTCGGTTGTCCCATGAGCGAATCACCTTAGGCAATATTGATTCAGGTAATTCAAATGCACTTAGCAACTCTGGGTGTTGCAACACATAGTCGGTTGCGTGCATGAATAAGCCATGTAGCTCGTCGGTGGCTGACTCAAGCGTGTCTAGCGCGCTTTGGGAAACCGCGAAATACTTAAAGTAGTCGCCTTCCACGGAGGTTAACCAGTGTCCGTTCATCATATCGACATACGCGGATTCATCTTCGTTGGCAATATTCAGCCAAGGTCGCTCTATTACATCAGAATGAGTGTGCTCGGCTATCCCTAACTGGAACAGTGCAGGATTAGCGTCAGGCAAAAGTACGCTATGAGTGCTATCTGCCGTTTGGGTAACCCAGCCTAAAATAGTGGAATCAGTGAAGGCGCACTTAAGCCAATAGTCGCCTTTAATGCCTACTTTTGCTTCAATTTCTCGTGAGTAATGCTGGCCAGCAGGCCAAGGGGTGAAGTTCATGTTTTGCTCAGCGACACAAATTTTGTCATCGAACACCTCAGTCACAATGGCAATATGACCTGTGTGTGCAAATTCACCCCCTTCATCCCAAATCAGCATGCTGCCAATTTCAGGGCGACAGAGGGAACCATTAGCAAAGGCATTTAGCGGTAATTCAGTGTTATTCACCACATCACGAATTGAGCGTAGTTTGAATATTTCATAGGCCATGGCGACATCGTTGAATATTTGACCTTTGTTGATGTACAACCAGCGCCGAGCAAACTCGACACATTGCCATTTGTAGCCTATGTAAACGCCATCGTAGTAGCTACGAAACGCTTTACGATTGGGGTATTGGGTTTCATCTACCGTGTCATAATCTGAAGAGTAAGATACAACACCATCGGCGGTAACGCCCTGTACGCCGCCAAAGGGCAGGGAGCGTGATTTTTCATCATTAGAAAGTAATTTCGTATGTGGCTGTACCATGTGAATAACCCTTAGTGCGTAAAAATCAATAGTGAAATCAATTACGGTCAGCTAACAGCGCCCAACTAATTTCAATTCGTGCACAGTAGACGTCACTGCAACATGAAAAGTCACACACCTGGCCCTTTGCGCTTTTACGTCTTGTATCTCCGCATTTAACTTTATCAAAGAGTGATATGTATCGAATTTTATCTTGCTGTCGCGGTTAAACTGCTTTAAATAGCGGATTCATTTATACTTTTCCCATAAATACCATTGGATTAAATACATGTTTGAGCAATTACATCAAACCGTTACCCCCTTTTTAACCTTCTTTGGCGATAATCTTTATACCCAAGCTGCGCTGGTTATTGTTCTTTCGTTTTTGGTTGCTTCGATTTTTAAATATGTATTGATTGTGGGTTTAAAAGCGCTTATCTCCCGCATCCACGTAGACTTGGACGGTAGTTTTTTACATTTGCTACACACGCCAATTTATTACAGTTTATTGCTAATGGGGTTCTCAAGTGCGGCGTCAATTCTTGCGCCGTCTGACTTGTATTCGCATATCATTTTTTCCTCGTTGCAGTCCATTTCGATCCTTATTTGGACTGCATTCTTCTTGCGCGCAAATCATGTGCTGTTGCGCCAAATAGCGCTTAATCCCAATCGCTTTCATGCGGTGAATAACAAAACGCTGCCGCTGTTCTTGAATTTGGTGAATATCATTATTTTGGTGCTGGCAGTGTATTTCGTGTTCTCTGTTTGGGGTGTAGACATGACCGCTTGGCTGGCATCAGCGGGGATTGTCGGTATCGCTGTGGGCTTTGCTGCCAAAGACACCTTAGCTAATTTGTTTTCGGGCGTATTTATAATGGCGGATGCACCTTACAAAATTGGTGATTATATTGTGCTTGATTCTGGTGAACGCGGAGAGGTCACCCATATCGGTATGCGCAGTACGCGAATGCTGACCCGTGAAGATGTGGAAGTGACCATTCCAAACTCGGTGATGGGCAATTCTAAAATTATTAATGAATCAGGCGGACCCCATGAGAAATCCCGTTGCCGCGTGCCCATTGGCGTGTCTTACAATGCGGATATTGATGAAGTGCGTGAAGTTTTAATGCAAATCGCGCTAGGGGAAAAAGAGTACGTGTGCGACGACCCAGAGCCCAGAGTGCGTTTTCGCCGCTATGGGGCATCCGCGTTAGAGTTTGAATTACTGGTGTGGATCACTAAACCGGCACTGCGGGGCAGAGTGATTGACATACTCAACAGTGAAATTTTTAAACAGTTCAAGCAACGCAACATTGAAATACCCTACTCTAAGCACGACTTGTACATTAAAGAAATGCCGACAAGATATTCTGAAGAGCCAAAGGACGACGTTGAATAAATGCGCTCAAATGTTTCAACACCGCCGCTCACATATTATTGGGTGTGAGTGGAGCAATATCTTAAGTGAGCAGGGTGCCTTTATATAGCTGCGTTGGCGTTCTTTTCTATCTGCTTGAGTTGCTTTAGGGTAAACTAACGTATGTAACGTTCTTGACTAGAGCCCCTGTGAGCCCATCTACTTCTATCATACTGATTAAAAACGCCACCCTGTACTCGCCTAAAAACCTTGGTTTGGTTCATTTGATGATTGCTGGTGGTAAAGTCGTTTATATTGGCAAAAAGTGCCCTACTTTGGGAGACGAATTAGCGATACAAACGGTAGACGTCGAAGGTTACGCAGTGATCCCTGGCTTTATCGACGCCCATACTCATATTACGGGCGGCGGCGGCGAGGCTGGGTTTTCAACCCGAGTCCCTCCCGTGCCCTTGAGTCAATTTACACGCGCGGGTGTCACTACTGTGGTGGGCTTATTAGGTACAGATGATTTAACACGAAATACCGAATCAATCATCGCTCAGGTGTATGCATTACGCGAAGAGGGATTATCAGCGTATTGCTATACGGGTGGTTATCACTTGCCACCGACAACGCTGACCGGTTCAGTGAAATCAGACATTGTGTTTATTGAACCCGTAGTCGGGGTGGGGGAGCTGGCGATAAGTGATCATCGTTCTAGCCAACCCACTTTGAACGAACTTTTAAAAGTAGCCTCTGAAGCGCATGTAGCGCGTTTGATGACGGGTAAAGCGGGAACATTACACTTGCATTTAGGGGATGGTGAGCGCGGGCTTTCATTGATTCGCGAAGCGTTAGATACCGCCGAAATTCCTGCCAGAACCTATAACCCGACGCATATTAATCGCCGTAAAGCTCTATTTGACGAAGCTTGTGAGTTGGCCAAACAAGGTTGCTGGGTGGATGTTACTGCGTTTGAAACCGGTGATGTTGGGTATGAACCCGCTGAGGCCTTAATGCGTTATATGGGGCAAGATCTACCCCAAGACAAATTGACCATCAGTTCTGACGGTGGTGGTTGTTTACCCTGTTTCGACTCCCACGGACATATGACAAAGATGGACTTTGCCAGTTCGTCGTCCATGACCGAGGTGTTCTATCAGTTGCTTGATGAAGGTATAAGCATGGAAGCATGTTTGCCATTTTTCACCAGTAACGTTGCAGATTTGATGAATTTCAAAAATAAAGGCCGATTAACCCTAGGGTGTGACGCTGACTTGTTAATACTAGACCCCAATATGCGGATCAAACATGTGATGGCCCAAGGCCTTTGGCATGTGTTTGATACGCACATAATTAAAAAAGGGTCGTTTGAGGAATGAATATGCCGTCTCCTGACGTGAAAGGCGCCCAACGTGGCTACATTATCCCCATTGGTGGGGCCGAAGAAAAAATAGATAAGCCCATGATATTGCAACGCTTTGTCGACCTCGCTGGTGGTAAAGACGCCGTAATATGCGTGATCCCGACTGCGTCTCAGTTAGATGACACAGGCGAGCGCTATGAGAAGATATTTGCAGAACTTGGCGCGGGGAAGATATTCTCGTTGCCGATTACTGAGCGCGCCGATGCACAAAAGCAAGAATATGTAGATCAGCTTGAAAAGAGTACCGCCATCTTTATCACCGGTGGCAACCAGCTTCGCTTATCGACCATATTAGGTGGAACGCCGATCGTTACAGCCATTAGGCAACTTAACGCCAAAGGTGTGCATTACGCTGGCACATCTGCTGGGGCGGCAATCGTTTCACAGCATATGATTACTGGCGGTAATACCGGCATAGTGCCAACCGCGAACGGGGTCAGTTTAGCGCCGGGCATGGGGTTAATTAATACGGTCATTATCGACCAGCATTTCAATCAACGTAATCGATTATCACGCTTGCTAAGTGCTGTGTCATATAACCCATTTTTAATTGGTATGGGTCTAGATGAAGACACCGCTGCTTTTATTGACGGTGATAATATATTGACTGTGGTAGGTAGCGGGGCAATTACTATTATCGACCCATCCGATATTGACCATTCATCAATGGCGGATGCTGGTGGAGATGAAGCATTAACGCTACTGAACCTAAAAATGCATATTTTGGCGCCGGGCAGCCGTTATGATTTTTCCAGTAAACAGGCTTATATCAAATAACACATTTTCAATGTTCCAAGCTCCGTCCTGTACAAAAACAGTAGCTTAGGCTGCTGTTTTTTTATACCTTAGAACTATTCAAATCAGTGAGAAATCAGTTGTATTCTTGTTCACGCTAGATTGTCTGCTCTACGTCCTACAATAATTAAACCTAAAGGGAAGAACGCTATGAAGATAATTAGCTCAAATGTGTATGTTGGTCCAAATGTGTATGCAAATTTTCCTGTTATCCGCCATCAAATCGATATTGGTGAATTAGAAAACTGGCCCTCTGTAAAGCTTGGTGAGGGATTTATTAATGGTTTGATTGCTGCTTTACCCACGTTACAAAGCCACGGGTGTTCGTATCGTGAAGAAGGTGGTTTTTTGCGGCGCCTCAAAGAAGACGAAGGGACTTGGATAGGACACATTTGGGAGCATGTCGCCCTTGAACTGCAACACTTAGCAGGCTCTGATGTCACCTACGGTAAGACTCGCAGCTCAGGGAAGCTAGGGTGTTACGACGTGGTTTATCAATATAAACAACGGGACGTAGGTTTAGAGGCTGGTGAATTAGGCTTGCGCTTATTGAAGCACTTGATGCCCAAAGTCGTACAAGACGCACTCGTTACTGCAACTAGCGATGATTTTGATTTTTCTGAAGAACTCCACGATTTTATTCGCATGGCACAGCGCAAAGAATTTGGGCCCAGCACAGGGTCGTTGGTCAGCGCCGCTGAAGCGCGTGATATTCCTTGGTTGCGGTTGAACAATTATTCATTGGTGCAGTTTGGTCATGGAAAGTATCAAAAACGCATTCAAGCGACCATTACCAGTGAGACTAAGCATATCGCAGTGGAAATTTCCTGTGATAAAGAAGACACCCATAACTTATTGAATGATTTAGGCTTGCCGGTCCCCCAGCAAATTATGGTTTATGGTGTGCCTCAAGCGATTCGTGCCGCCAAGAAAATTGGCTATCCCGTGGTCGTTAAACCGCTCAATGCTAACCATGGACGGGGCGTTACCATCAACCTGTTGAGTGATGAGCAGGTCGGGATCGCATTTGAAGAAGCGCAACAATTTGGCACTGGTAAAGCGGTGCTTGTTGAGAGTTACCTAAGCGGTTTCGACCATAGAATGCTAGTGGTGAACAATGAACTAGTTGCCGTTGCAAAGCGTGTACCGGGCAACGTGGTAGGGGATGGTAAGTCGACGATCAGTGAATTGGTTGATTTGGTTAACCTCGATCCACGGCGCGGCATAGGGCATGAAAAGGTGCTCACTCGCCTTGAACTCGACAACCAAGCATTGCGCTTGTTGGAAGAGGCCGATTATGACGAAAATACGATTCTTGAAGAGGGACAGCTCTTCTATTTGCGCTCAACAGCTAATTTGTCTACTGGCGGCACGTCAATCGATGTGACTGACATAGTGCATCCTGATAACCGTGATATGGCAGTACGGGCGATTAAAGCCATTGGGCTAGATATAGGAGGTGTCGATTTTTTAACAGAAGATATCAGTAAATCCTATAAGGAAATCGGCGGCGGTATCTGCGAATGTAACGCAGCGCCAGGTTTCAGAATGCACGTGGCACCAAGTGAAGGTAAGCCACGAGACGTGTCGGGTAAAGTCATGGACATGCTCTTTCCGCTTGGCAGCGAAGCACGTATCCCCGTTGCGGCGATTACCGGCACAAACGGTAAAACAACGACCAGCAGAATGCTTGCCAGTATTGTTAAGTCAGCAGGTTTTACCACCGGCATGACCTCCACTGACGGAGTGTATATTGACGGTCATTTAACGGTTAAAGGCGACATGACTGGGCCTACATCGGCACAAATTGTACTGCGTGATCCCAGCGTTGATTTTGCCATACTGGAAACCGCCCGAGGTGGAATTCTCAAGCGCGGCTTGGGATACACTGAGTCAAATGTGAGTGCGTGCTTGAACGTAACAGCGGATCATTTGGGCCTACGAGGCATCGATACTGTTGAGCAATTAGCTAAAATTAAACGCGTGGTCGTCGAAGTCGCAAAAGACTGTGTGGTACTCAATGCTGATGATATTTTGTGCCTGCAAATGGCGGATTACTGCGAAGCTGAACACATTTTCTACGTAACGATGAACCCAGGGCATGGCTTAGTGAGGGAGCATATTCGCAGAGGCGGCTTAGCAGCGGTACTAGAAAAGGGCATAAATGGCGACATGATAACCATTTATGATAAAGGTGCGCATATTCCTCTGTTATGGACACACCTGATACCTGCCACAATTGAAGGAAAGGCGCTGCACAATGTGCAAAATGCCATGTTTGCTGCCGCCATGGCTTACAGCTTTAAAATTTCTTTGGAAGACATTCGCCAAGGCTTACGCATTTTTAATACCTCTTTCTATCAAGCTCCAGGCAGACTGAATATTTACGATGAACATCCATTCAAAGTTATTCTTGATTATGCCCATAACCCTGCCGCTATTCAGACCATTACTGATCTAGCCCTAAGACTGGATATCACAGGAAAACGACGTATTGTGATGGCCATGCCGGGTGACAGACGCGACGAAGATATAATTGAAGCGGCTAACATTACCGCAGAAGGGTTTGACTCGTTTATTTGTAAAGCCGATGACGACAGACGTCGCCGTGGCTTTGACGAAGTACCGCAATTGCTCAAGCAAACTCTCCTTGCAGCGGGTATCAGTGAAAGTGACATTCAAGTGATCCCGTCCGAAGAAGAAGCAATAGAAAGCGCCTTAAACCAATGTGAAAAGGGCGATCTACTGATTATTTTGGGAGATGACATCACTCGCTGCTGGAAACAAATAGTGCATTTCAATGCTGAAGAAGGCGACGCGACGACAGAGGATGAGCCCTCACATACTTATCCTGAAAAACTCTATGAGCCCATCGAACATAAATTTGAACTGGCTGAAGGTCAGCGTCTTGTGCATGATGAACGTGGCGTGCGCTTAATAGTGGAACATGATGAAGAGTCTGACTAAGCGTCTGATAGACAACTTGATGAATTCTTTGATCAATAGCGCGGGAATGAATACGCCATGTTAGAGCTTGATGAAGTTAGGCGGCTCACTGGGCCGAACCTTTTATGGGATAAACCCGGGGCGATAGTTGACGTGTTACTCACTGAAGCTGACAAACCTGAGGTGCTTGCGCATTGGAACAAATGGATAGAGCGCCTGCTAACCGACTTTGGCTGGCAAGCGCAATCTCATACCTACCGAGAGCATGAGCACGGCTTCAACTTTGCGATTAGTGCGCCTATCGACGCCCTATATACTGCATGCGAAGTCGCTGAACTGGCGTGGCATTGCTGCGCCAGTGAAGTTCAACAGCAAGCGCTGCCCGATTGGAAGGAGCGAATGCGTGCACTTCGCGCTGAGCTAGTACAAGAACAAAATCCCTTGATGCTAAGCATTATCGAGAATGCTGGTCATCATAATGTGAGTTGTTTGTTCGATGATGATGAACTGAGTTTAGGCATGGGAGCGCAGCAAGATAGGTGGCCAGTGGACGAACTGCCCCTGGTGGATAAAATCGAATGGGCAAAATACCAACACATACCCTGTGCATTTATTACCGGCACCAACGGTAAATCGACTTGTGTGCGGCTCGCATCGCAAATAGCCAAATCACAGGGCATTTGCGCGGGTGTAACCTCCACTGATTTTATTCGCGTGGGGGATGTAATCATCGAGCACGGTGATTATTCTGGTCCAGGTGGGGCGCGCATGTTATTACGCGATAAACGAACCGAGATGGCATTTTTAGAGGTCGCCAGAGGGGGTATTTTGCGCCGTGGCTTACCTGTTCATCATGTTGATGCCGCGCTGATTACAAATGTCGCTAGCGATCATCTTGGACAGTACGGAATTTATACCGTTGAAGCCTTAGCACAGACAAAATTCGTGGTAGCAAAAGCGCTGAGTAAGGAGGGAGTATTAGTTGTTAACGCCGATAACGATTTAGTTGTACAGCACGCTAAAGCCCTTAAAAATACCCTGTGCTGGTTTAGCCGCAACGAATTCAATCCTGAAGTTCAGCAACAGATATCAACCGGAGGCCGTGCTGTTTTTGTGCGCTCTGGTGAGGTGTATTATCACCAAAACGGTGAGTATCAGGCTATTTGTAATATCCACGACATTCCTATGACGCTGCAAGGTGCAGCATCGCATAATGTCCAAAATGCGCTGGGTGTGGTGGGGCTGTGTAAGGCGCTTGGCTTGTCAAATGAAGCGATCGTAAGCGGTTTGAAAAATTTTGGCAGCGATGCGTTAGATAATCCAGGCCGTGGCAATATATACAACATCAATGGCAGTCAGGTCATTGTCGACTTTGCCCACAACGAGCATGGCATGAAAGCGGTAGTGGACATGGCGCGCCACATGCCAGCCAATAAATATGTTGCGATGTTCAGTCACGCAGGAGATCGCAGTGATCAGGAAATTTTCGCCCTGACCGATGCAGTGCTTGGGCTAAATGCAGCGCTGTATATTCCAGCTGAGGTTGAAAAATATTTACGCGGTCGTCAGCCAAACGAAGTGTCATCCCTTGTGCAACAGCATTTGATGAGCGCTAATGTTCCAGGGCAACAGATTATGCTTGCTGCCAGTCCACTGGAGGGAGTGAAAACTGCCTTAGCCCATGCATCGCCAGGGGATGTGGTGTTACTATTTGTACTCGACCAACGTCAAGAAATCCATGAATGGTTGAGCCATTTAGCAGACTAGAGATGCAGCGGATAGCCATTCAACATAGCTCGTTTATACAGAGCTCATTGACGGCCTACGCGTGCTCAATGTGCGGAGTGGGAAAGCGCAAGCTGATTTTTGCTCCGCCTAGCTCACTGTCCTTAATCGTCAATGTGCCTTGATAGGCATCCACCAAATCAGCCACCACGGCCATGCCGATCCCTTGGCCTTCTTTGTAGCTGTCAAGGCGGGTGCCTCTGTTGAGTAATAGTTGGCGTTTTTCGATCGGGATGCCTGGCCCGTCGTCTTCAACATCAATAAATACAAACTTTTCGTGAGCCACAATATCAACACGAACCTTGTGCTCTGCTGCTTTACAGGCGTTATCCAATAGGTTGCCCAATAACTCCATTAAATCTGTACTATCGCCGTAAAATTGCGCCGGAGTATCACCGTTAACTTGCTCGATTTTGAGCTGCTTTTGGGCGTGCACTTTATTCATAGCGTTGATGAGTTTGCTTAAAACAGGGGTTATCTCTACCGCTTGCTCCCAGGCTGCGCTACTACCTGCTACTGCGCGCTTTAGTTGGCGCTGAATTTGTAAATCAATTTGGTTGATGGGCTCTCTAGCATCATCGGGCAGTGCTGTATTGCCTGATAACACGGCTAGCGGGGTTTTCAGGCCGTGGGCTAAATCACTTAAGCTGTTCTTATAGCGGCTGCGCTGTTGTTGTTCGGTGGCGAGCAGGTGATTAATACTGCTTTTTAGTTTCTCAAGCTCAGGGGGATAGGTTTGGCTGATGTGTTGAATGTGACCGGCTTCCGCTTGTTTGATTTGTTTGATCAAGCGGTTAATCGGCCATAATGCGGCGTTCAAACTCAGCAGCAGTAACCCAAGCAATACCAAAGCGATTAAGCTTAACCAGCGCCACAGCGTAGTGATAAAGGCTTGTTCTTGAACATTATATGCGTTTTTATCTTGCAGAATATAGAAACTCACTGGAACGAAATAACCGCCAGCATCGAACTCTGCTGTATAGGCAAATAAAAAGTACGGCTCAAGTAAGGCATATTCTTCATCGAAGCGCTCTTTACCCACTTCCGGCGCATAAAATTCGGGCATGACCTGCCAATTGAGGGTCGATAACGAGCGCCACACCATCTCATCGTCAACCTTGATAAACGCGTACAAGCCTGAATCTGGGATGTTGAGCTGATCGTTAAAGAGGTGCTCAGGCATGACCGGTTGCGTGCCAGACATTTCAAATTCAGAAATCAGCGTTAAGCTTTGCACCCGCAATTGCTGCTGCATTGATTCACTTAAACTGCTGGTAAATGCACTCTCAAGGGTAAATGCGGCCAGCGGAATGAATACAACTAATACCAACAGGGCAGCGGCAAAGCTGCGAAGGCGTAAGGATAAATTGCGCACCCGTTAGACTTGGAATTCTCGACTGATGCGATAACCACGCCCGCGCATGGTTTCAATCGGGTTGATGCTTCCTTGTGGGTCGAGTTTTTTACGTAAGCGGCCAACGAATACTTCAATGACGTTGCTGTCTAAATCAAAGTCTTGATCGTATATGTGTTCCGTAAGCTCAGTTTTTGACACCACCTTTTTTGGGTTGAGCAACAGGTATTCAAACACCTTATATTCATAGGCCGTAAGTTCAATATCTTTGCCGCTGACGCTGACTTGCTCGCTTAAGGTATTTAGGCTGATGGGGCCAAGTTCAATCGTGGGGTTAGCTTGACCGGCAGAGCGCCTAATAAGCGCTTTAACGCGGGCGAGTAATTCTTCGTTTTGAAATGGCTTAGTCAGGTAGTCATCGGCGCCGGCATCGAGTCCTTCGACTTTTTCTTGCCAACGATCACGCGCGGTTAAAATGAGGATAGGGCAGGTGACATTATTTTTTCGGGCTTTTTGAATAACTTCAAAGCCATCCATAACAGGCAAACCGATATCGATAATCGCCAAGTCGTATGGGTGTTCACTTAACAAAAACAGTGCTTTGGCGCCATCATCGGCTAAATCAACACTGTAGCCATGGGTTTGTAAAAGTGTGTCTAACTGAGTTAATAAACGGCTGTCGTCCTCGACAATTAAAATGCGCATTAGTCGTCCTTCTTACCACTTTTTACAACTCGACCTGAGCGTTTATCAACGTCAACGTTGACCACACGCCCTGATTTTTGCAGTACTTTTACGCGGTATTTATTTTTACTTTGGTCAACTTTCAATACACGACCTTGTACCTGCTGCTGGGCTTTTTGAGCAGCTTGGTTTTTATCTATTTTAGCGCTGTCGTCTTGGGCATAGGCATGACCTAACAAACCCGATGAAAGACTGATAAATAAAATAAATAGTGTATTTTTGGCGATATGTTTCAACGATTGACCCCATTCACAAACGGTTACGGATAGTTTAGCGCAATCAATACCTTGGTGGAAATACTTCTACTTAAATCAACATCCCAAGCAGGTATAAAGTCCCTCAGAGGTAAAGCGCGCCAGTGACGAAGTTTGCTTCGAGAGTAAGCTTACGGGCTGTTAGCTGAATTGTGCCTGAATTGAATATGCATTATCTGAGTGCGCAAGAGCTGAATAAGCCGCGAAGAACGTACTTACGAATTATGGGCGATAGTGAAAAGCCAGAGCGAACCGATTAAAAATCGACCTTCTTCCTAAGCTGCTTCTTTTGCCCAGATTTCTTTTTGGTCTCGACTCTGCGCACTTGTGAACCTTTGGTAGGTTTTGTGGCTTTGCGGGGTTTTTGCACGACGGCAGCGTCACGCACAATTGCGGCCAAACGCTCTAGGGCGTCTTGTCGATTCATTTCTTGGGTACGATGGGCTTGGGCTTTTAATACTAATATGCCGTCTTGGGTTATGCGCTTATCGTTACTGTTTAACAACTGCTCTTTATAAAACTCAGGTAAAGATGACGCTTTAATATCAAAGCGTAAATGAATGGCGCTTGATACTTTATTGACGTTTTGACCGCCCGCACCTTGAGCACGAATAGCCGTTAGTTCAACTTCGTGATCTTGTAGCGAAATATAGCTTTTGATAAAAATCATTTTGTTGTCCTTTTACTGCAATGGCTTTACGTGGTGCTTGGCTAACGCGCTAAAGAATACGAGGCCGATTCGAAGGGAACTACGAATGGCCTCGCACACATTGTTGTATGTTAAATGCGTTACGGCAGAACCTTAATATAGGGTTTTACCGTGACGTTCTTGTACACGCCTGCATCCATATATGGGTCAGCATCGGCCCAGGCTTGGGCATCCCCTAAACTTGGAAACTCAGCGATAACCACAGAACCAGTGAAACCCGCCTCGCCAGGATCCTTGCTATCAATAGCAGGACAAGGGCCTGCAACCAATAAACGCCCCTCATCACTTAGCTGTTGTAAACGGGCTAAGTGGGCAGCGCGTGCTTGTTTGCGAAGTGGCAAACTGTTTTCTACGTCTTGTGAATAAACTACATACCACATGGGCTTTCCTTATTTTTTAGTTGCTTGTTTCATGGCGCTAACAAACTCACGAAGCTTGCTAAGCATCACCTCAGACTGAGACAGGTTTTGTTCAATGATATTCACTGTCGCTGAGCCTGAAATGGCGCCGGCTGCTCCTGCAGTGATAGCTTCTTTGACTTGCTCAGGTTTAGAGATGCCAAAGCCTAATAGTGGTGGAGCCACCTTGTACTGGGTTAACTTGGCAATTAACTCACTGGCAGGAATGGTGGCAGCTGTTTCAGCCCCTGTGACTCCAGCGCGGCCAAGTAAGTAGGTGTAACCTTGTGATTTTTGACCGATTTCGGCCAAGGTCTCATTACTGGCGTTAGGCGGAGCAATCAGGATTTGCTTAATACCCGTTTCGTTGGCAATAGCAATAAAGCGGTCTGCTTCGCGAAGTGGCACATCCGCAATCAGAATCGAGTCAACACCTGCATTAGCCGCATCGTTATAGAATTTTTCAAGACCGGGTTTGATGACCAAGTTGCTATAAAGCAACAAGCCAATAGGTGTATCAGGATAGATCTCACGGAATTGGCGTATCACCGCAAAACAATCACTGGGGTGAATTTTATGAATCAGGGCTCGAATGCTCGCCTGCTGAATCGTAGGGCCATCGGCAATAGGATCTGAGTAGGGGATACCTAACTCTAGTGCATCAGCGCCGCCTTCGGCCAAGGCTTTTAAAATCTCTAAGGACGTAGCTATGTCAGGGTCACCTAGCATCACGAAAGGTACAAATGCGCCCTCATTCGCTGCATCTAAACGGGTGAACATATCGGCGTAACGGTCGTCGTTACGATCCCCGTTACGGAAGTTTTGATTACTCATTGGTTTGGCCTCCCAAAATGCTGTGTACGTGGGCTAAATCTTTGTCGCCACGACCGGATAAATTAACCACTATGATGGTGCCATCTTCTGCTTCATCTGCCATGTTTAAGGCATGCGCTAAGGCGTGTGATGATTCAAGGGCCGGAATGATACCTTCCTTGCGGGATAATAATTGAAATGCATAAAGCGCTTCGTCATCGGTGACAGCGGCATAAGTGGCGCGGCCAATATCGTGTAGATGAGCGTGCTGCGGGCCAACAGCGGGATAATCAAGCCCTGCAGATACTGAATATGACTCTTCAATTTGGCCGTCTTCATCTTGCATGATGTAACTGTATGCACCGTGCAAAATACCTGTGGTGCCTTTACCGATAGCAGCGCCGTGTTCAGCCGTGTGCAAGCCTTTACCTGCAGGCTCAACACCGATTAACTGCACGCTTGGCTCGTCAATAAAGTCAGCGAACATACCAATGGCGTTTGAACCTCCGCCCACGCAGGCGACTACCGCGTCAGGTAAGCGACCTTCTTTGGCCATAATTTGCGCCCGCGTTTCTTCGCCTATCATACGGTGGAATTCACGCACGATGGTCGGGAATGGGTGAGGGCCAGCCGCGGTGCCGAGCAAATAGTGAGCTTTGTCATACGTTGCAGACCAGTCACGCATAGCTTCGTTAACGGCATCTTTTAAAGTGCCTGAGCCTGCGTTTACGGGGATGACTTCTGCGCCCATTAAACGCATTCTAAATACGTTTGGTGCTTGGCGTTCAACGTCTTTAGCTCCCATATAAATACGTGCTTTTAGGCCTAAAAGCGCGCACGCTAAAGCCGTGGCCACACCGTGCTGCCCAGCACCTGTTTCGGCGATAACTTCGGTTTTACCCATGCGCTTGGTCAGTAATGCTTGACCTAACACCTGATTGGTTTTATGAGCGCCGCCATGAAGTAAGTCTTCACGTTTTAAATACAATTTCACATTTGGGTTGGACACCAGATTACGTGACAAGGTCATTGCCGTGGGGCGACCAGCGTAATCGGTAAGTAATTCCATAAACTCTTTTTGGAATTCAGGATCGCTTTGGGCGTCAATAAACGCTTGCTCTAGCTGATCAAGCGCGGGAATAAGCAGTTCTGGTACATACATACCACCGAACTGTCCGAATTTGCTCTCTAAATGATTCATAATAATTTCTCGTCTTTAAATCGTTAAAATATGGGCTGTTCGTTTCGCTTTGAGCTAATACGCGCGTAATTTTTCAAACACGCTCTGCAGCTTTTTCTCGGACTTTTTGCCAGGGGCGTCTTCTACGCCAGAGTTTAAATCGATTCCACCGAGGCCAAGTGCAGCAGCTTGTTGCACATTATCTGGGTTGATACCACCGGCCAGAATGATTTTGCTGCGGGTTTGGGCACCAAGGGCAGCCTGCGCGAACAATTGCCAGTCAAACGCCTGGCCTGTGCCTCCGCTTTGTTCGCCAACTTTACAATCTAATACAAAACGATCAACGTTCTGTTCATCAAGGGCGGGTAGGGTATCAGTGATCCCCTTAGCTAACCAGATTTGGCAATCAGTCAAATTCGCATTATTAAGCGCACTGCGCAGTTCATTAATGTAGGACTGTGATTCACTGCCATGCAGTTGTACCGCAGCTAGGCCAAGGGTGTTTGCGTACTCAACGACCAGTGCAACGTTGGCATCAACAAACACGCCAACGTAGTTAAATGGAACCGCAGCCACTATGTCTTTGGCGTCATCAAGTGATAAGTAACGCTTTGATTTCTGTGCAAAGATAAGCCCAGCATAACTGGCGCCCATTTTTGCTACATCCGTGGCGTCTTTTGCTCGGGTCATACCGCATACTTTGATTGTGCCATATACCAAACGTTTTACCGCTTGGGTGACATTATCTTGGGCCATCAATGCACTGCCTACCAAGAAACCGTCAACAATAGGTGATAAACGGCGTACGTCTTGATGGGTATAAATACCCGATTCTGAAATAATCACATGTTCGTGGGTGGCTTGGTTTACCAGCGGCACTAATTTCTCAGTGGTGGCTAAATCTGTGCTCAAGTCACGCAAATCTCGGTTGTTGATGCCGATAATATTGGCTTTGAGAGCAACTGCGCGATGAGCTTCTTCTTCGTTGCTCACTTCGGTAAGTACATCAAGGCTAAGGCTGTGGGCGATATTGGCTAATTCAAGATATTCATCGTCAGTCAGTACTGACAACATCAATAAAATAGCATCGGCGTTGTGATAGCGGGCCAAGTAAACTTGATAGGGATCAACGAAAAAGTCTTTATTAATTACGGGCTGGGTTACCCGCTCGCGAACATACTCTAAATACTCGAACTTTCCTTGAAAGTACTTTTCGTCAGTCAGTACTGAAATGCACGCGGCGTAAGGTAAGTAGGCTTCAATGATCTCATCTAAATTAAAGTGCTCTCTTATTAAACCTTTGGATGGAGAGGCTTTTTTACATTCTAAAATGTAGCCCGCATTGGGCTGATTGAGCGCATCAAAAAAGCTACGCTGTGATGGCTGTAAACCATCGATAAAGCTTGCCAAAGGTAAATCAACTTTGCGCTGGGCAATTTCTTGGCGTTTATCGGCAACAATTTTTTCTAATACATTGGCCATTTAACTTCCTTTAAATAATGTCGTGGCTGCGGCTAACCGCAGAGGAGGCTTCAATTACCTGTAAAGGACGCTTGGCTTGCATGGCGTCAATCGCCATTTTTGCCCCTTGTTGGTAAGTTTCAGCGTGGCCACATAATTTAATCAGAGCGCCCGCATTCATCGCCACCGCCGCTTCATGGGCAGCTTGGCCTTCACCGGCGAGCACATCTTGGATCAGCTGTTTATTTTCATCAGGCACACCACCTTCAATGGCGGCTAATGGATATTCTTCAAGGCCAAAATCACTGGGTGACAGGCTATATTCATTTAAGGCGTCCCCATCAATCTCGACTACCATAGAAGGGCCATGCACAGCGAGTTCGTCTAACCCACTGCCGTGAACCACTAGTGCCTTTTTGTAACCCAGTAGCTGCAATGTACGTGCAAAAGGCATAACTAGTTCAGGCGCATATACACCTATCATCATGTGAGTGGGCTGCATCGGGTTAACTAAGGGGCCCAGCAAGTTGAAAATGGTACGGGTTTTTAAGGCGGTGCGAACCGGCATGGCGTGTTTGATACCCGCGTGGTAAACAGGAGCAAATAAAAAACATAAGTTTGACTTGTCTAAACATTCCCGCGCGACCGCTGGCGACATATCAAGCTTCATACCAAAGGCATTGAAGAGATCTGCAGAGCCTGACTTGCTCGACACACTGCGATTACCGTGTTTGGCGACTTTTACACCACAACTGGCAGCCACTATGGCCGCCGCCGAGGAAATGTTAATCGTGTTGTGACCGTCTCCGCCGGTGCCGACGATATCGGCAAAATCATATTCTGGGCGCTTTATTGAGCTAGCGTTCTGGATCATAGCTGTCGCTGCACCAGCAATCTCTTCAGGGGTCTCGCCCTTTATTTTTAATGCCGTTAACAACGAAGAGAGCACGATATTGTCTACCTGGCCGGTCACTATTTGACTGAATACATCAGTGGTTTCGTTCTGGTTCAGGGCTTTACCTTGATAAAGCGTTTCAAGTAATGGAAATAGCATGATTGTCCTCTAATCGTTCGCTTGTTCTTGGGTGAGATAATCAATGCTTTGCATTAATAACTGGCTACCAAAAGCGGTTAAAATGGATTCGGGATGAAATTGAAAGCCCAGCATTCTATCTTGCTCGTGGCAAACTGCCATAGGCACAGCGTCAAATTGGGCTAAAACAGTCAATTCAGAAGGCATGTTACTGGCCATGAGTGAATGGTAGCGAGCAACAGGTAGCGGCTGTGGCAAGTTGGCGAACATTTTGTCGCCCTGATGAGTTATTAACGACGATTTGCCGTGCATGACCACATTGGCGCGAATAATGTCGCCGCCGTATGACTCGACAATCGCCTGATGCCCCAAGCAAATACCTAGCACTGGAAAAACGCCTTTGACTAAGTTAATCAGCAGAGGCATGCAGCCCGCGTCTGCAGGAGCACCCGGCCCGGGTGACAATAATAGTATCACTTGGCTATGCTTGGCTTGTGCTTGCATCTTTTCAAAAATAGCGTTTGGAGACACCGAGTTTCGATACACGGTGAGCCCCATGCCCATAGTGCGCAGTTCATCCACCAAGTTATAGGTAAATGAATCAAAGTTATCGACTAAGAAAACGTGAGTGCTTTCTACTAAATCAGCATTCACTGAATCAATGCCCACTGAAGAAGCCTTATCCATAGAGGAGGGAGTCACTAAGCTCATTATTTTGTCTCCTTCGGTGTTTGCATTTGATTAGCTGGTACAGCGCTTGGCGCTTCATGAGAGGTGAGAATCGCGCGAATAACCGCTTGGGCTTTACCTCGGGTTTCATCTGCCTCTGATTGCGGGTCTGAATCGAATACCACGCCAGCGCCAGCTTGGATGTGAGCCGTGTTATTTTTGATAAAGGCTGAGCGAATAACGATACAGGTGTCCATGTCGCCGTGGCCGTTAACATAACCGACTGCACCGCCGTAACTGCCTCGGCGTTGCTGTTCTACTTCACGAATAAGGCTAGCAGCACTGACTTTTGGCGCGCCGACTAGGGTGCCCATGTTCATGCAAGCTTGGTACGCGTGCAGTGCGTCTAAATCATCGCGCAACTGTCCAACCACTTTAGAGACTAAGTGCATGACGTGTGAATAGCGGTCGACTTTCAGTAAGTCTTTTAAGTGCCTTGTGCCGGGCTTTGATACTTTTGCTACGTCGTTACGGGCTAAATCTACCAACATTAAATGCTCAGACTTTTCTTTCTCGTCTTCGCGTAAATTAAGTTCAATACGACTGTCTAGATCTAAATTGATTGAGCCATCGGCGTGCTTACCTCTAGGACGCGTGCCGGCAATGGGATAAATCTCTACTTGGTTGGTGTCTTTTAAGTATTTAAGTGCTGACTCGGGGGAGGCACCAAACATGCAAAAATCGATGTCTTGCATGAAAAACATATACGGACTCGGATTTTGTACCTTCAATGCTTTGTAGGCTTTATGTGGGTCAGGGCAGGGAAGGCTGAAGGTACGTGATGGTACAACTTGGAAAATATCACCGGCCAAAATATGTTGCTTGAGGTTTTCTACGTCTTGAATAAATTCTTGGTCTGATTTGCTAATTTTTAAATCATCTGGCGCAACACTGGGTGATTCAAGCTCTGGCACGGGCATCGCTTTGCCCAGCTTGTGCTTTATTTGCTCTAAGCGCTGGCTGATGGCGAAATAATTATTACCGACATTTTTGCCGCTAAACACGCTGCCAATTAATTCGGTTTTCTTCGCTTGATGGTCAATTAAAAGTAAGGTTTCAGCGAGATAGAAAACAAAGTCAGGGCAGGTATTTTCGCTTTCACTCACCACTGGCAATTGCTCAAATGTGGCGAGTAAGTCATAAGCAAAGGCACCGCCTAAAAATAACGCTTCAGGATGAGGGCGAATAGCCACCACACGATTAATCAATAAGCGCAAAGCATCAAATACGGCTGGGGCCTTTAAACGGCTGTCTTCGTCTAGTTCGCCGTCACTGAAGGTAAACGTTAAAGTCACAGTGCGAGAATCTTCATCAAAGGTATGCTCAACACCTTGCGGGCAGTGTTCGATAAATAAAGGTAAAACAGCAGCCCCGTTATCGGTCAGCGCTTGGCAGGTCACCACAGGGCCATCGCATTGCAATTTGATGGCGGCATCTACCAGTATTAAACTTTTCAAATTATCTTTGCTGTCAATTTCTGCTGATTCAAGCAGCAAATTATGGGGCTGGCCTTGACATAAATATTGATACGCTTGGAGTGGGTCGGCCACGTAATCAGCGGATAGTAGCAATGTTTCTACTTTGCCTGCTTGTTGTGTTAATTTCGCTAAGCTCATGATTTTTCTCGATAACCTTGTTTATAACCTGTTCTAGGTATTGACTTTATTGGGCATTAATCGGGTCGTAATTTTCAATCGGGCATAAAAAAAGCCCGTATTATACGGGCTTTTCTTGTTCAATCGCACAAATACATACGCTCACAGCCCGCTAGTTAGGGATGTGCCACCACCAAATTAAGTTAGTTGAAATGCGTAATACTGTATTCATGGGTATAAATTCTCGTTTTTGTGCACGCGGAAATCATGGTTAGGCGTGCGAAAAATATATCGTTTGATAACAAACATTGTCCTTTTTTCAGGTTTTGTCTGCTATTCATCACCAAATGCGTATAATACACACTTCAGATGCATAGAAGAAAACAATTTTGCTTCTCTGTCAACACCCAATTTTGTAAACGTATCCTTTGGGTACTCGTTAAAAGGTCATATTTACTGTTTCATGAAAATCGATTTGCACTGCCATACGTACTATTCAGACGGTCAACTTTCACCTGTTGAGCTTGTGGATCGCGCTAACAATATGCAAGTGGATGTGCTGGCTATTACCGATCACGATACCGTACAAGCTTTAGATGAAGCTAGAGCTCATCAGGCGAAGCAAAAACGTAAGATGCATATCGTTAACGGAATCGAGCTTTCGACTTCTTGGCACAATTTCGATATTCATATTTTGGGCTTAAATGTAGACAAAGACGATGAGGTGTTTCGCCAGCGCTTAGTTGAACAAAAGAACGAGCGAGATGCCCGAGCACAAAAAATGTCAGACAAACTGGCCAAAGCTGGGGTTGAAAATGTGCTCGATGATGCAAAATTATTAGCGGGTGAGGGCCAGCTGACCCGTGCCCACTTCGCCCGAGTGTTAGTTGAGCGCAAAGAAGTGCGAGACTTTGAGAGCGCCTTTAAAAAATACTTAGGCAAGGGTAAACGCGCCCATGTTAAGCCCCAGTGGATTACAATTGAAGAAGCCATTGAGTGGATCCACGATGCAGGGGGCAAAGCGGTATTAGCACACCCTGGGCACTATGACATGACCACCAAGTGGCTACGTCGATTAGTCCTTGAATTTAAACAAGCAGGGGGAGATGGCATTGAAACCACCCATGCCCGCATTAATCCTGAAAAACGTAAGTTGATTGTTGAATTAACCATGGAGCATAATTTACAGGCATCTGCGGGATCTGATTTTCATTTTGTCAGTCGCTGGACTGAATTGGGTAAAAACTTGGGGGTGCCAGAACACCTGACCCCTATTTGGCATGACTGGTCATTTGTAGACTCGTCAATTGAAACAACATCTAACGCATAATAACGCGTTTGACTTACTGGGAAGTAACGATTATGAGCCAATTTTTTTATATTCATCCTGACAACCCTCAAGCGCGTCTCATTAAACAGGCGTGTGAGTTAATTCATAATGGCCAAGTGGTGGTGTATCCAACAGATTCTGGCTACTCCATTGGCTGTCATATGGATGACAAAAGCGCTTTGGAGCAAATCTGTCGTATTCGCCAAATCGGTAAAGATCATAATTTCACGTTGATGTGCCGCGATATGTCTGAGCTGTCAGAATATGCACAGGTCGACAACGCCGCATTTCGTATGATCAAAAACAACACGCCTGGGCCATACACCTTTATTTTAAAGGCGACTAAAGAAGTGCCCAAGCGCTTGCAAAATCCTAAGCGCCGTACCATAGGTATTCGTGTGCCAGACAACGCCATCGCCTTAGCCTTGCTTGAAGAACTAGGTGAGCCGCTGATGTCGACCACGCTTATTTTGCCAAACGCAATCGTTGCTGAGTCTGATCCTGACGAAATTCGCGACAAACTTGAGAAGCAAGTAGGGCTGATTATTCACGGTGGTTTCTTAGGAGAGCAGCCCACGACTGTGATTGATTTGTCGGATAGCGAGCCTAGGATCATTCGTGAGGGCAGCGGCGACGTTAGCCCGTTTAATTAATCGCGCTGTTGCTAATAAATGAATATTGATAAAACGCTTCAAACTGCACAGCAGCAAGAAGCGACGAACCAAGGTCAAGGCGTACAGCAGCCTTTGCCCTTGGCGTTTATCAATGGACAAGCCTTTACTGAACATCCTGAAGATTTATACATTCCGCCAGATGCATTAGAGCTGATCTTAGATGCATTTGAAGGACCACTGGATTTGCTGCTGTATTTAATACGTAAGCAAAAGTTCGAATTGGTTAATTTGCCGGTTTACGAAATAACCAAGCAATACATGTTGTACGTTGACATGATGAAAGACTTAAAGCTTGAATTAGCGGCTGAGTACCTGTTGATGGCCGCTATTTTAGCCGAGATAAAATCTCGTTTACTGCTGCCTAAACGACCGGATGCAGAAGAAGACGAAGATGATCCAAGGGCTGAGCTGATTCGGCGCTTACAGGAATATGAGCTGATAAAAAGTGCGGCCCAAGAATTAGATGCAGTGCCTCGTTTAGAGCGGGATGTATTCGGTGCCCAAGCACAAACCAGTGAATCTGTGGCACCGATTAAAATTCTGCCAAAAGTAAACTTGCAAGATTTGGTGACAAGTTTTCAAAATGTATTGCAGCGCGCCAGTGCTTTCGAGCATCACTCTATTGCCCCTGAGGCATTATCGACAAGGGAGCGAATGGCGTTGATTTTAGAAAAGCTCAACAGTCATGAATTCACCGGCTTTGATTGTTTGTTTCAGGCCAGTGAAGGCCGCGCTGGTGTGGTAGTGACGTTCCTTGCGATACTAGAGTTGTGTAAAGAGCAGTTAGTTGAACTGGTCCAAAGTGAGCCAATGGCCAATATTCATGTAAAATTGCACGCAGGAGAGCCCCTGTAAATGGCAAAAATATCTTCGCTACAATTGAAGCAATTGATAGAGGCCGCTGTGTTTGTATCTGATGGGCCCCTTAGCCAAGAACATTTGCAAGATACAGTGTTAAGTGGCCTTAAAGTGAGTAAAAAAGCGCTCAAACAAGCCATTGAAGAATTGCAGGTAGAATATCAATCTCGCGGAGTGCAATTGGTTGAGGTCGCCAGTGGCTATCGCTTTCAATCAATGGATAGCTTAGGACCATGGCTAAGCAAGCTGTGGCAAGAGCAAGCGCCGCGATATTCAAGAGCACTGCTGGAAACCTTGTCAATGGTGGCCTATCGCCAACCTATCACGCGAGGCGAAATCGAAGATGTACGTGGTGTTGCCGTGAGTAGCAATATCATGAAAACCTTAATCGAGAGGGATTGGGTGAAAGTGGTAGGGCACAAAGAAGTGCCGGGACGCCCAGCCTTGTATGCAACAACAAAAGGATTTTTAAACTATTTTTCGTTAAAAAGCTTGAAAGACTTACCCAGTCAAGATGCCTTCGATGCGAGTAATAGCCAAGATGAGCGCCGTGTCATCACTGAACCTAACGAAAGTGCTAACAAGCAAACTAATTCGGTTTCAGATGCAAAGAAAGCAGGTGAGCAATCAACTGACGAGAATCTATCGGCAAAAGAACAAATACCGTCAGACCAAGCACAAGAGACTAAGCTTGATAATACTGACAACCCTAATCAAAGAGAGCAGTTACACTAATGAGTGAAAAATTACAAAAAGTCCTAGCCAATGCTGGTGTGGGCTCCCGTCGTGAGATGGAAAAATGGATAGCCTCTGGGCGCATTTCGGTTAACGGAAAAGTCGCCACCTTGGGAGACCGCGTCGAGCCTCTAGATCAGCTTCGCGTTGATGGCAACCTTATCACCGCCGCGGCAAAAAGTACGATATGCCGGGTATTGATGTACAACAAACCCGAAGGTGAGTTATGCAGCCGAAAAGATCCTCAAGGCCGCCCAACTGTATTCGACCGTTTGCCTAAAATTCAAAATGGTCGTTGGATAGCCGTAGGGCGCTTAGACATCAACACCAGTGGCTTGTTGTTGTTCACTAACGACGGTGAGTTAGCCAACCGTCTAATGCACCCCAAGCATGAAATTGAGCGTGAATACGCGGTTCGTGTTTTTGGAGAAGTAGACGACGACATGATTAAACGTCTAAAAAAAGGCGTTGAACTAGAAGACGGTGTATCCAAATTTACCGAAGTGCGCAAACGTCCAGGTGATGATGAAAGTCTGAATAGTTGGTACAACGTGAGCCTATCTGAAGGGAAAAACCGTGAAGTTCGCCGATTGTGGGAATCTCAAGGCTTGCAAGTTAGCCGCCTAATTCGTGTGCGTTACGGAACCTTGAATTTGCAAAATCGCCTGCCTCAAGGCGGTTGGATTGAGTTGCCACTTACCGATCTGAATACTTTGCGTAAAAGTGTGCAACTAGATTTAGAGCAAGAATCATTAATTGAGGACAAGCAAACTAAATTGGATCATGTGCGCTTGAGTCGCATGCGCCGTTCAGTGCAAAAGCACAAGGTTAATCAAGGTCGCGCCAAAGCAAGACCGAAAAAGAAGTAGGGCGGTCTATACTTCCTATTGCAGCGCGCAGTTCGCTGATCTTTCCATTGCGCGTAACAGCAGAATAGCTGGCGGGTTGTCAGTATCACTAGCAACCCGCTTTGCTGCTTCACTTCGTTCAAGGCAAACCTGCATTCCCTTTCACACCTGCTATAGAGTCGCTAGCTGCACACCAATTGCCCCTAAAACGAAGGCATTTAGGCGGTTAAACCAACGCCAAAACTTGGGGCGTTCCATCCATCTTGCACATTTCGATGTTAAGCCACTTAACCCGATAAACCACACGACAGACGCCAGGATCGCACCGATGACGAACCACCATTTCTCCTGCTGCCATTGCCCCGCAAGATTACCCATTAATAAAATGGTATCAATGTAAAAATGCGGGTTTAACCAGGTGACGCCCAAGGCGGTTAACAAAGCACGGTAAAATGGTGTTTTTGTATTAGAAAGTGCAATGATCATTGCATCATCCGCCATAGACGCTTTGAGTTTATTAAAGGCCAGCCATAACAAAAAGATGACCCCTGACCATTTTGTTACCGTTACCAGTGTAGGATGCTGCTGCAGTAGCAAACCAAACCCCATCGCCCCAACACTAATAGCAATCGCGTCACTGATAATAAACAGAGCAACAAACAAACCGGCCCATTGGCGTTTTAAAGATTGCTCTATCAAAAAACTATTTTGTGCACCCACTGCGATGATGAGCGTCCCGCCCATCAAGAAACCACTTACCGCTGCTGTCATCATATTTAATATCACTACATGTTTTAACTTTAGGTTGATCATAACGGGGGCTTGGGTTTAAATTAAATTAATAATATTTTTTATTGATTAATTTAATTTATGTTGGATTATGACGCACTGCACTGCTTAAGCGAGGTGCTACGTTATGGGAGCTTCGATAAAGGGGCGCAAGCATTGCATCTTACTCAGTCTGCGGTTTCTCAGAAGATTAAGCGGCTGGAGTTGCAGGTGGGTAGTCCCGTTTTGGTGCGCACCAAACCTCTAAAGCCGACGCCACTAGGTCAACAATTACTGGCACATGTGCAAAGAGTAAACGTGCTGGAAGAACAGTTAAGCGTTCGCACTGGCATTTCAGATGAAGCATCCCCGTTGAGTATTGCCATAAATAATGACGTACTGGCCACTTGGTTTAGCGATGTAATGTCGCGTTTTAGTTTTAGGTGTGCAAACCCTGTGCATATTTTTAATGCGGATCAGACCCAAACGCGAACACTTCTTCAACAGGGAAAAGTCATGGGGTGCATCAGCCAAACGGGTACTCCCATTGCTGGCGGTGAATCTGTGCGTTTGGGGAATATGGATTATCAACTGTATGCATCGCCAGAGTACATAGCGCGGTATTTAGCAAAGGGCATTTCACCTGAAACGGTGACGGCCTCCCCAGGGTTACTCTATGACGAGTTTGACGTGGCCTTATTAACTGAATACCAGCGAGAATGCTTGGGCGTTACGCCAAGGCTGAAGCGCTGTCATTGGTACCCTTCGTCTTATGGCTTTCTACAAATGGCTGTCGCAGGAGTGGCTTGGGCATTGTTGCCGGCGCTGCAAGTGAAAGAGGAGGTGAGGTCAGGAAAATTGCTCCCACTTTTTCCAGATAAATATCTGGGAGTCACATTGTTTTGGCACTGGGTAGAACTAGAGTCAGATGCGTTGGGGGAACTAAGCCAATGTGTAAAAGACGTGGCGAAGGAGCAACTGATCTATTAGGAGTTGTATGGGCCTCTTGGCGTGTAATCCCACTATGATGCCAATCCGTATTAAATAAGTGCGCTCTCAGAATTAACCCAGCGGGTTTTTAACAAGGTTTCGGTGTACAGGAATGGGTATACTACTTAGTATGCTATTTGCACAGCAGGAGTCCAATCCTCGCATGATTCGAGGTATTTCTACGATTGGCTAGGAGAGCCTAAGTGAAACGAATAAAAAGGTACTACCCAGAACTCGATTGGTTGCGAGTCAGTTTAATCTTAGCTGTGTTTTTGCACCACGTATTTATGCCCTTTAATGGTGATGGGTGGCACATCATGAACAACGAATCGAGTAAGTTGTTAGACGATATCATGGTGTACTTTGAGCAAGTTCGCTTACAAACACTCTTTTTTGTCGCTGGCGCAGCGAGTTTCATACTTCTAAGTAAAGTCAGTGCGATTGAATTTATAGCAAATAAATTTCATCGGTTGTTCATACCGTTTATGGTGGGGATGGTGGTTGTTGTACCGCCACAAACCTATTTTGAGCATGTCGAACAGTACGATTCTATTTTCTCTGCTTACGGGCAACTCATATTCAACTTCGAAACAAACCATCTTTGGTTTATCGAATTTCTACTGGTATTTATGTTGCTTGGCATACCATTTTATTGGGGAATGTGCTGCTCTATTGGTAGACGTTTCTCGCAGGCTATAATTCAATTAGCAGAAAGCCGTAACGGTCTGTTTGTAATCGTTATTTTTTTGGTTTTGATCAGAGGTCTAGCGCAATTTATGACTAGCTCTGATGGGCATAAAGTCGAGAATTTGTCGATCTCACTGTTCTTTTTGTTCTTCTTTCTAGCTGGAATGCTTTTCATTGGAAGCCAGAAAATATGGCAGGCTATCATTTTGCATCGCAGAGCAAATTTGTATTGGCTGGCGTTCAGCTCGTGTGCTTTTTACGCCTATTATTACTCACCTGACTTAAGTCCTTATTTATCATTAACGGTAAGGTGGCAATTGTGGTGGTTGGTATGTTCGCTAGTGTCTTGGAGTGCAGTGCTCACATTAATAGGTTATGCAGGCTGCTACTGTGCAAGCACGCCTACATGGTTAAAGAACATGAATACGCTTATTTACCCGTTCTACATCATTCACCAAACCGTTATCGTGATCCTCGGTTTTTATATTGTGCAATACTCAGCAGGTATCCTAATAAAGTCGATTAGCTTACTTTTCCTGTCGTTAATTATTTGCTCGGTAGTATGCTTTTTTGTAGTACGGCCGTTTAACGTCACTCGCTATTTGTTTGGCCTTAAGCGTATCGACAAATCAACTTTAATGGGGGCTGCTAGATGAATTACACTTTATTCATTGCGGGAGGATTAAGCGCAATAGCGGCGTTACTGCATTTAGGTTGTATCTACTTTGGCGCGCCTTGGTATCGTTTTTTTGGGGCCGGTGAACACATGGCAATATTGTCAGAGCGGGGGAGCTTGCAACCCACGCTAATAACGCTTGGTATTTTTAGCGTGTTAAGTGTATGGGCATTGTATGCGTTCTCAGGCGCTGGTTTATTATCTCGCTTCCCATTTCTTAAGACGATACTCGTACTCATCACTTTTATTTACGCGGCGCGTGGACTCGTTGGGTTTTTCTTCATATTTTCGCCTATGGGGCGTAGCCCACAATTCTGGCTTTATAGCTCGATTGTGTGCGGTGTTATCGCTATCGTGCATATCGTTGGCCTAAAGCGCCAATGGAGTGTTATGTGAGCGGATTGTATTACAGGGTTTGATTACCCTTATTTACTTCTCATGTCTTTAATGTATTTAGGAGAATCTTTATGATAACGAAGTTACCCGAGAGTGAAGGTGCAACGATAGGTATCATGGTTACAGGGAAAGTAGATGAGGCTGAGGAAAAAAAGTGGATCAGCACGTTTGATGCATTAATCAAGCAGCACGACAAAATCAATGTATTGGTTTTAATTGGTGATAATTTCGATATTGGCTTAAAGGCAGCATTTGAAGATATAAAATGGACGTTTGGCCACCTTGAACATATGGACAAACTTGCGCTCGTATCTACCCGTTGTGTGATTAAATGGCTAGTGGAAATTGATAGTCCTTTTGCCAAAATGGTCAACATTGATGAGAAATATTTTGATGTAAACGAGCTGAGTAAAGCATGGGCGTGGGTTAAGAGCTAAGCAAGCAGCTAGGCGATAAAATACAGGTAAGCCATCAAACAAAAAAAGGTAGATGAAATGCATAACACCGTTTTACTAAGCGAAATATTTGGTTGGATGTCATTGATTAATATCGGTTTGCTGAGCTTGGCTACATTGGCCTTAATCTGGATGGGAGAGCGAATAACGTCAGTGCATAGTAAGATTTTCAACGTACAAGCTCGCCAGTTAAAAATCATGTATATGAATTATCTAGCCCAGTACAAGTTGCTCGTTTTTGTATTTAACCTAGTGCCGTACATAGTGCTGAAGATTGTGTATTAGGGCGTGTTGATCTTTGCTGAACGAATTTTGGTCTAAATGGAAGCGTGGTAAATCGCAAAATCGGCAGGTTACTCATGAAGGTAAGGTAGAAAAATTGGTCTTTGTAGCTTCAGCATGATAAAAATTAATCCGTTGTTCTTAATGGATTCAAGTATGCCTAAAGTCGCCACTCTATTATTTTTACTTATGATTTGCCAAGCATGTGCGACGGTTAAAACGGTTAATCCCTCAGGAGATCATGTCGATATAGCCTATTATGATAAAAAGAGTTACTGCGATAGTATCCCGCGGATTTACAGTGGGCTTAGTCACAACCTTTGTTTAATGTACGGTGAGCCTAGCAAAAAAGTAAATATTGGAAATACCTTCAGCGGTGTGCCTTACCTCCTTATCGACAGTGCACTTTCTGCCGCTACAGACACTCTTATATTGCCATATACGATTTATACGCAAGCTAAAAAGGGCTCGATTAAGGTTAACTAACCGAGCACTGACTTTCTCCTTGCACTTACTCCAAACACAGTGACGTAACTGGCTAGAGATCTTTTGATGTGCTCGGTTCGCTAGCATTCATATTTTCTTCTTGAGCGCTTTGTAACGGCTTGTCTTCGGCTTTTGGGTTCACCGCCGAAATTAAGCTTTTATTTTGTTCTTTGCTAAGAGGGTAGATGCGGCTGATATTACATCTAAATCTATGGTTGTCCGGGGTGAAAATGCTATCAAATCCGGCGCTTAGGGTATTGGGTATACGCGAGTACACTAGTAAAGCTGGGGAGTAATTTATATCACTACAGCGCATGGTGAGCTTTACCAAATATGAGCGAAAAGGGGACGTTCGCAGAATAAGATATTGGTCGCTTAATGATACCCAACTGTCTAAGTCGAATGCACTGATGGTGTTGCGTGCTTCCAGTTGCTCGCTCGTAATGAACTTTTCAATAATGATGGACTTTTCAGGATCAGATAATCGATTCGTTGCACAGCCTGCTAATGTGAGCAGCGTAACCATCAATATCACGATATATTTCATAGTAACTCCATTTCGAATTAAAATATTACGGCGCTAATAAGAGTATCTCTTCAGCCAATAGTTTCTCATAAACCGCTTAAATTACAGTTTGTTACATGTTTGCTTTAATACCGCGCAGTTTGACCCATTCGTTATTCTGAAGATTTTTTCTACGCGATATACAGAGCGTTTTGTAATATCCCCATAAATTTCACCAATAATAAACTTATGAAGAAGCAGAGGGTAAAATATTGACCTTTGAGCTGTGTATCGATAACCTACTTGTGCTTTAAAAACAACTATAAATATGCATTAATTTAAGGATAAATCTAAATGAAATCAAAAGCGGTTTCACTTCTCTGAGCACTTTTTTCAAGCAGTTCTGTCATTGCAGCTTCGCCAAATTGGGATTACGTTCAAGGGGGATATTATACTGCCGATGTATCTGATTTCGACGGCTTTGATCCTACAGGGTTCGGTGTCGGCGGCGCTAAGTCGTTAGGGGATAATGTATTTGTAAGAGGTAGTTACAACATGCTCAGTGATGACTTATCTGACGGTGATGTAGACTTTGATCAGGGTTCAGCAGAATTAGGCTATCGTTACAAAAAATCGAGTTCGACCGATGTGTTCGGCACGATCGCTTATCAATATGCTGAATTATCTATTGATGCCGAAGGTAACGACGCTAGTACAGATGCTGATGGTTTCGGCGCTACCATAGGCATTCGTTCAATGGTGACAAATAACATCGATTTAGAAGCTGCGGCAGGCTTTCTTCGTTTCGACCGTGACAGTGAAGCAATCACCTCGATAACGGCAAACTATTTCTTTCACTCGAATGTTTCTGTTGGGATAAATTTCACTAAAATTTCAGATGTAAGCACGTTAGGCGGTGTCCTTCGGTATTCGTTTTAACTACTGTTCTAACGCTTGTTTAACGAGTATTTTCACTGCTGCTTTAACTGAGGGACAACTACGGTTTGCTTGCCGTTTCCTGCGCGAATACGAGGAGACGGCGATTTTTACCGCGAGGTGTTATCTAGTCATTTTTTATTTTATATGCCGTTTGATAGTGGCCAATAAAGCTTGTTTCTCAACTGGTTTGGAAATGAAGTCGTTCATACCGGCCTCAATACAACGCTCTCTGTCTTCTACAAATGCATTGGCTGAAAGCGCAATAATGGGAGGTGTAAAATGCATTTCCATTCTGAGTTTTTTAGTCGCCGTTATACCGTCCATTACAGGCATGTGCATGTCCATCAAAATCAGATCATATTGTTCGAAAATACAGGCCTGCAACGCTTTTTCGCCGTCAGTGGCAATGACGATTTGATAGCCTGCGCCTTCAAGCATTACTTTGACCACTTCTGCGTTGATTTCGTTGTCTTCTACGATCAGAATTTTATGTTCTGGCTGCTCCTCTTCAATAGAGGTGTGCTGGCGGGAATAGAAGTTCTGCAGCTTCTTTAAGTCGCTCTCTAACTCTTGCCTTACAATAGGTTTTGCATGCGTGCGCCATATCAAATCACGTACCGAAGTAGAGCAGTCAAGATGCTCTATTACAGCCGATACAATAACGATGTGCGGTAACTTGCTTAATTGCCGTTTTGTTAGTGCTTCAACCACGTCCACCCCGGTGATTTCAGGCATAGACAAGTCAAGCAGTAAGACGTCAAACTGAGAGATATCGCTAGTTAAAAAGTCTTCGGCATTGTCAAATGTGGTTGATAAGTACCCTAGGGAAGTGACGATATGCTGAATATACTCTCGACTAGTTTGCAGATCGTCCACTATTGCACAGCGCAACGTTTGTTTCGAATAAATGTTTTCAACCTGTTTGTCGTCGATTTCTACCGGTACTGAAAAGGTAAAGCAACTGCCTTTGCCTACCTCGCTTTGCATGGTTAATTCGCCGCCCATAAGGTCAGTCAGCTGTTTAGCGATAGACAAACCTAACCCCGTGCCACCGTGTATGCGAGTAATTGATTGGTCTGCTTGTTCGAATTTATTGAATATAGTTCGCGTTTTTTCAGGGGCGATACCAATACCTGTATCACGCACTTCAATTGTTAACCAGTGGCGCTTATTTTTAATAAACACACCAACGCTTAAGGTGACGGTGCCGTGTTGCGTAAACTTAATCGCGTTACTTAATAGGTTATGTAAAATTTGAGCTATGCGAGTAGGATCTCCCAGAATATATGCTGGCAGACTGGTTTGTTTTTGATAATCAAATATAAGATTTTTCAAGCGACAATTAGCCGATTGAACGGAGGTTACATCGTCCATTAGCTGTAACAAATCTAAAGACGTACGCTCAATACGAAGTTTACCAGCTTCAATTTTTGATAGATCAAGTACATCGTTAATTAAAACGAGTAGCTGTTTACCTGCACTTTTAGCTTTCTTTAAATACTCTCCACTTTTATGAGGATTATCAATGGCTAGCTCCATCATGCCGAATAGACCATTCATAGGCGTGCGAAGTTCATGGCTCATGCTCGCCAGGAATTCCGATTTAGCTTTGCTAGCATCAATAGCTTCCGCTTGCGCTTTTTTAGATGCCGCTAGGGCGTCTTTTAACGACGCCAGAGCGGACGTGACTTGCAGTTCCATCGGTCTGAAAATAAACATGGCTTCGCACAGCAGTAGCAATAAAGTGAAGACCCACAGAAACATTTCAATATTTTCAACCCGCTTAACCCTGTTAGTTGCCGCCAACTCAAAAGCTTGCACGACATTATCAAGTCCTTTTAGCAGCGCATCACTATTTTGCGCATTAAAGCTATTAGGGGGCGGCATGCAAGTTGCGTCGAGACTCAAGAATTTGTTTGCGTCACTCACGTATTGCTGGCTGGCGGAATCTATCGCTTGCTCGCCAAAATAAAGATTACTTACTGAAGAAGGGATATTAGGCAAAGAAGTCAAATATACACGATTGTGATTGAACAGCGCCAAAGCACTGTTCAATGTATTTCTCGCTTTGGTATGTGCTTGCTCACTAACTGGGCATGCAGATAATCGAAATATAGAAAGGGCAATACGTTGTGACAACATGCGCTGTTGACCCGCAAGGTTTATGACCTTTGCATCCATTGCTTGGGCGCTGAAAATATATCTGAGGGTTAACGCTGAAGCGCTAACTGTTGCGGCTACTAATGTGAGGGCTAAAATGTAACGTGCGCGAATCGATAAGCCTGCCTTTACTGCCAAAATCCTTGCTCCTGTGCCCTATTTTATTCAAGTGAAAGCGGGGCTAGCCTTCACGTTGGTTACATAACAGTTTGTTTAATTCCATGAGATAGACAAGCAAATAGCAAAAATAAGTATGAATTACCTATTATCACCGCGCAGCATCAGTTTAAACCCACATGAAAGTATGAGCAACTAACAAAACAAATTGAGGTTAATAAATTGGTCGAATAACGCCCGTTAATTAAATAGGCGGGTGGGAACTCTACGTCACTTTAGTTTCGCGGTAATGATCACTTCTCAAATACAAAATAAGCATTGCACAGAAAAATATCCATATCAGATTAGGCGCAGAAACAGCGATCGCTGGGCTGGCGACGACACGAGATAAATTAAACCTCAAACTGGAGTCAAATTGACTATCTCTGTCACCCGAGAGCGGTATTAGAGTTTGGTTATAATAGAACACTCCAGTGCCTGCTTTACCATTATTATCACTACCGTCATTTTCCCAAATAAAAGTTTGAAGCCAATCCGGTTGGGGCTCAACGCTACCATTGGCTGGACCGAAGTCTTGCAAAAAATCATTCATACTGTCTGAGAAGCTAATTGAAAGTCTTTGGTCAAAGTACAAGTCGCCTTGGGGAGTTTGGGTTTCAATATTTTCGTTATCGCTCAGGTAAAGCGAGTCAGTAACCGGGCGCGAAAATTGATCTAAGCCACTGTAATACTCTAAGTATTCGTTGGTGTTCCAACCGCTATGCAGCGCGTTGTAGTCGTTTTCACCAGATATAAAATAGGTTTGATTGGCAATATCGATACTCGAGACCAATGCGCCGGGTCCATAATCGATGTTATGCCACCAGTAGAACGAGGTTTCTTCACGACCGTGAGAGGCGAGCTCAACATCCATCAAAAAATAACCCGTTACCTCAACGCCAATTAATTCGACTGGATCCCATACTTGACTGGCATCGTTCTCTACTTGCGTTATTTGTCCGGTAAATGCGAATTTCATCATCGAAGCCGCAGAGGGAAACGATACGAATAGGGCTGAGATTAGCGGCAGCAATAGTGATCTTTTCATGGTTATTCCTTAAACATAGAAAGTGTTATTAATGTACGTAATTGCAATTGTCTTCGCGAGCAGGTCGGACAGTTTTGTTAGCATATTTTGTTATTAAGAATGGATATAATAGCTTCAAACAACAATATACCTTGTGGAGTGTACTCTTACCCATTATCCAGTCTTTGGTGCAGTTATTACTATTTAGAATGAATATGAAACTTTTCGCACTATAATTTCGGACCCTAATTTCGCGCCATAATAGTGTTGCTTAAGTTAAACTAAGCGCAAAAGGCAAACACTATTTGGTTATATGAATGAAAAAACCCCGTAACTTCCCGCCGGAGGATGTCCTTGCGGATGCGAATACGCGTTGCCCATTTTGCCAGCAGGATAATAGGTGTTTGAGCGCTCAAGTTAAAAATGCTCAGGTGAAAAGTGTTCTGGTTGAGGGGGTTTCATCTAAGGCTAGAAGTGCTGGTGTTTCCATTAATCAATTATCACCCGAGAGAAACGCGTCTTTGTCGCCTGCACAACCCGTTTCCTGTTGGTGTTTTGTGCAACAGGTACCACAAGCACTGATTGATTTAGTGCCTTCAAGTAGTCAGCACAAACACTGCATATGTCAGCGCTGTGTTAATGAATTTGAGAGCGACCCCGTGGCGTTTCAGCGCAGGTATTGCAGTTATTAATCTAGCCGTTAATCGCGGAACTGCTTTTCATATAACCGCTTCCCATTAAACCGATGAAAAGCACTTATATGCTCTCTTAACACCTAGCCTAGTCTTGTCGGCATGGTCACAAGTCTAAGCACTATTGGCTTTTGAAAGGCTTAAACCAAGCCTTCATTTTGCAACTTAGCGTGTAGCGATTTGATGTGGTCGGGGCCAATTTCACAACAACCACCAATGATTGAGGCACCCTTTTGCACCCAGTGCATTGCATGAGCTGCGTATTGCTCTGGGCTCATGTCCGTGCGCATTTCTAGTTCTTCTACTGTGTCGCCAGGATATAACGCATCGATTGACATAAAACCATTCGCGTAGGCCCCTATTTTCGCTTGGGATTGTTGCATTAAAGGCCAACAAGCGCTAATCGCCTCTGGTTGGCTGCAGTTGAGCAGTATGGCATCTGGAGAAAGTACTTCTAACTCGTCCAGTGCGTCTTGTAGTAATTCGCCGCTGCGCAGCTGATTTGGCTGAGTATCACTGACTGAAAACGCCACCCACACGGGTTTCCCACTTTCTTTAGCCGCCGTACAGGCCGCTTGCGCTTCACAAATCGACGACATTGTCTCACAAATAAAGATATCGCTAGCCGGCGATTGCAATGCTACCAATTGACGGTAGCTCATCAGTGAGTCTTCATAAGATAAAGACACTTCAGGATGGTAGCTTGCCACTAGTGGCGGCAAGCTACCTGCGATAGCTACATCATCACGTTGGGATAGCTCAATCGCCTCTTGGGCGACGTGCATCGCTGCGTGATGTAAATGCGTTAATTGCTCAAATTGGTTTTCACGCTTAAGGCGCTGTGGGGTAGCAGTATAGGTGTTTAACGTAATGACCCGAGCACCACTGTCGATAAACTCTCGGTGTAAATCTCTGACCAGTTCTGGTTCATTAAGCATGATGTCAGCCGACCACATAGGGGTGACCTCGCGAGAGCTTCGGCGCAATAATTCTTGGCCCATGCCGCCATCTAGTATGGTAATTGTACTCATTAAACTTCCTGCAATTTGAATATTGGTGATGCCATGAAATAGCACGACATAATGCCTTATTTTATTTCTTTATTCACTGGAGCCGTGCAGGCAAGCTCTGTTATGAAGTGTGTTTTCTGTGACAAAATGATGCGTGATCTCATGCCTCTTGTCGAAAATGGCTCCGGCGTAATAGCCAAATAGTCTCGGCGGTCGGGAAAACGCAGGAATAAAGGACAATTCGTGACCGACGGTTCAGAAGAACAATTTGGCGCTATTGCTGTTCAAGGTGTGGTCGCATTGTTAACTATTATCACTCAGTTAAAGATTGCAAATGGCAAAGGATAGGAACTTATGGCAGTACAAGGTATGCAGAGCTTTTTGTTCGCTAACCCCTATCAAAATGTAAAAGCGATGGTAGTGAAATCAGACATCAGTGAAGCGTATATTTATAAATTGTGACGAGAAGACAGCTCTCATGCTAAGTACGCTAATTTCTAATTGTGATATCAAAACAAATGAAGCGCTAAATTCACACTTATCGGTTAACTACATATTGATCACCTAATGCCCCAATCTTGCTAATCTAGGCGCAAGACGAAAAGCGGGTAACATTAAGCATTCAATCGATATGAAAAAAGTCCTAAACGCGGCCGAGCAGGCCTTTTAAATTTGTGGAACTCGAAACCTGTGGCCACAATTTATTCTCGCATCATCATGAAGTGACAAACAGGATAGCAAGCTGGTTTGAAAGCCACATGTGAGTCAAGGATAAGAAGTAGAAAAGCCTAATACAATTTTCAATGCAATTTCAGTTCACTGGGTATTTAGTGTCAACACCAGTTCAACTTTTTTAAAAGTCGTCAAGCGGGATTGCTCTCAACGCTCCGCAGCAGCTTGCTCTTGATGCCCGCAAGCACGGGCTTGCTTTTAGTACCCAGCAAGCGGGCTGACGAGGTCAAACAAATTACTGTTGTCGAAAAGGCTGGTATCGTCGCTGGTCAGAGTGGAGGTTTGTGCATCAACACTGACTACGGTCAATACATGTTTGTCTTCGTTGGTAAGTATGTTGAACATATCACCATTTTGACCCGGTATTGCTTCGCTTTTAATCAGTTGAAATCTGTCTCCGCTTGCGACGCCCATTTCACTGCCAATATTAATTACTATCTGTTGATTGTTCTTATGAATGATTTGGCCAAGTGATTTTTGGCAGGTGAGGGTATTGCTGATATCGATGACAGCGCTATTGATCGTGTTCAATACTACGCGGCCGTAATCGCTGCGCCAAAAGAGGCTATTGTAGGTATCGACCGGGTAGGTGGCATCGAAGTTCCAATCTGCTTCGCCATGATAACTCTGATTCACCAGCATCTTGTTGTTAAAGGCGTCAAATAAATACAGTTGCATAGTGAAATTGCGCCTAAGGGCCACATCATCGCTGATTAAGCCCTTAGTGGTTTGCTCAAAAAGACTAATGTCTCTGATATAGCCAAATAGCACAAATTGGCTGTGATATTGGTTTGCCAAATGACGAGCGGTCTGGGAAATATACCCCATCGTAGGCTCTTGCAGCACGCTTTTAGGTATAAACACCTGATTAATCAGTTGTACTTTTGCCACCAGCTCATCTGAGAATAATTGCTGTTCGACGCGTTTACTAACCTGTGGCCCTAGGTCAAAAATAGCACCATAACTGGCTTGAGCAGGTTTTAACACAGGTAGTTGGGTAACAAGCAAAGAGCGCATGTAGTTGTCATGGCTACAATCAAAAAGTGGTTCAATATCGACTTTCACGTACACGTGTAAAATATCGTCGATGACCTCTTCACTGAGAATTTCGACGCGCCTGATTTTACCTTCACTGCGCAATTCGGTTTTACTGCTTTGCAATAAACCATCGAGTGAAATGTCTTTGGCTGTGATCATGATGCCATGCTGAAAAGAAGCATCAGCAATAGCATTTTTAATCGCTGCCGCTCGAATTACGTTAAGATCAACCCCGTCAACGGCCAATTTTGCGTTACCTTGATACCATACGGCTAAGGCCTGCTGACTGCACAAACCAAGCCAGAGAATAGGAAGTAAGTAAGCGAGTAGTGCCCGGCGTAACGCGTTCATTTATTCTAAAATACCGAAAAGTTTGCCTAACAAAGATGACTCTTGATTATCTTGTTGCTCGCCTTTACCGCTAAATTCAATACGTGAATTGCCCACTTTTACTGAACTGACAGTGTTGTCATTATCGATATCTGTAGGTCGAATCTCGCCAGAAAAACGGATATATTCTTCACCTTTATTCAGGGTCATCCACTTTTCACCGGCCACGAGTAAGTTTCCGTTAGGCATAATTTCAAGCACATAAACCGTGACATCGCCTTCCAATGAATTGTCTTGCTTGGTTTCTGCTGAGCTATCAAACTCATTTTCTTGCTCAAAATCCGCATTAAGTTTGTCACCATCGATTTGCAGCGGTCCTGCATTCACGGTGACGGGGTCAAGGGTGAAATTGCCGCTTTTATCCCGGCTGTAATTTAGTGTTTTCTTGGACGAGGTCTTCTCAGCCAGTTCAACCAATATCATGTCCCCTACACGGTAACGATTATTGCGTTGATACAAACCGACTAAGTTGTCGGGATCAAACAGCGAACCTGTAGGGACTCTAACTGCAGGGAAGGGGTCGACTCTCACAGGACGAAATTCAGGGTTTCCGCGGTCAATTTCGGTCTTCGTCGGCTGAATAGCCCTTTGCTTCACATTGGGGTTAGTAGGGCTACTGGCTATAACCTGTTCTTCATTCGATACGGGGGTACTGCAAGCTGTGACAAGGAGCACCACAGATAGCGATAAGATTCTGATTAACATGACTTTAACTTCAAATAAAAAGCGAATAATGATGTTCGCATATTCGTTTGAAGCTTGTCTGTCTGACTTGTGTCAAGGTTGTGTAATGAAGGGTCAACTTTGCAAAGATAGGTAAATTATCTGCCTGCCATTGTATTATTTTGGTATGACTAGTATTGCTATAAAAATTATATATTTACGTTAATTAGGGGACAGGGTGAGCATCATTGATCAATTCTCGCTAAGCCAATTTACCGAGCCGAACACATCAGTACTTTCCAAAGTAGAGAATGATGCGCAATCCACAGGAAATGAAACTACCTCATCTTCACTTGAAAGCGGTACAGCCGTTGGTGCGTACTTTGCGGACATTTTGGCTAGCCTGCAAGGCTCAGCCAGCAAATTCATGGGCAATGATAATGCCAGCGTCATCACGCAAATTGCTAGTACCACAAAACAAGATTCCAGCTCTGGTGAATCAGCCCTAGCTACCGCGGTCACATCGGGTGCTGCGGCAGCAAACCTATTTTCCTCACTTTTATCTGACAGCGAAGAGACCGCTGGTAGTCTAGTGTCGTCTGACTCGCTCGATGCATCTTCGACTGCTATCGCCTCAGGTAGCTCGCTTATCAGTGCCGCGCTGAGTGCAGATGAAAGCATCGCGAAAATTCAGCAACAATTAATGGCCTCTCTTAATGCGAATTTGTTCGGCGCAATGCTAGGTGATGGCACAAACGCTGACGGCACTGGTGCCTCGACGAGCGGATTACTCGCAGGCATTGGTACTTCTTTTTTAGACGATTCACTTTCGGATGAGTCACTGGCCGCTATGCAGTCAAATTTATTGACCAGTTTGCATGCTAGTTTGTTTAGCGGCCTGACTGACTCAGCCACCACCTCACAAACTACCACGGATGAGACTAACCTCTTAACCGCGTCAAAGAGTGCCGTGAGCGATGCCCAAGCCAATTATTCGTTTTTACAAAATATGAGTGAGCTGTCTTTTGGTGAAGACGGATTTGGCTTAAATGAATTTTTTGATACGGTAAATATTGCACAGCACGTGCCAATTGTTTCTAGTCTTTACCAAGATATGACGGGTGAAGCGATGAGTGCGGCGGCAAGTTTGGCGGGTGGTTTTTTATATGGCGGGCCGACAGGATTAGCCTTATCAGCTGCTGATTTGGTCGTCAAAGGCGTAACTGGCACAACGGTCAGTGATGCGATTGTCGACTTCGATTATGCAGGTACATTCTTCGGCGACAACATAGAGGCGTCCGCCGCTCAAGAAGCATTGAAGACCAAAGAAAAGCCAATTGAAGAATCGGCGAATGCCTATCAGTTTGTGTCTCGTCTTTTCTAGAAGCGCTATCTTCAGCAGTCTTATTTAAAAGCGACCCAAGCTTAAATTAAAAATACGCATGATGATTGCATAGGCAAAAAGACTACAATTTTCTTTCGCGCTAAAAAGTTGGAGTCTCTATGCCTAACACCGAACCATCTGCTCATGCGTCCAATTTAACTGCTCATCAGCCCCAGACACCGGTGAAGATCCAAGCGCCAAACTGGTGCAAAGATGCGGTTATCTATGAAATCAATTTACGCCAATTTACACAAGAGGGTACGTTTAGAGCGGCCGAGGCGCACCTGCCACGGTTGAAGCAACTCGGTGTGAGCATTTTATGGCTTATGCCTATTCATCCTATTGGACTAAAAAATCGTAAGGGCACCCTGGGTAGCCCTTATGCTGTGCAAGATTATTTTTCACTAAATTCCGAGTTTGGCAATCTCGATGATATGCGCCATTTTGTCGATATTGCACATGAGCTGGGCTTTCACATCATTATTGACTGGGTGGCAAATCACAGTGCTTGGGACAATGTCCTAGTCGAGCAACACCCCGACTGGTACGCCAAAAATCACGAGGGTGATTTCACGCCCACACCTTGGTGGGACTGGGATGATATTATCGACTTTGACTATTCTGTGCCTGAGCTTCGTGCCTACATGGCTAGGGCTATGTGTTATTGGCTTAAGGAAACCGATATCGATGGCTACCGCTGCGATGTCGCTGGCTTCGTACCTCAAGACTTTTGGGCTCAAGTACGTGAGGAGTTATGTGACATTAAGCCGGTGTTTATGCTGGCTGAATGGGAAGCCCGGGATGTGCACTACGACGCATTTGATATGAGTTACGCGTGGTCGTGGAATGAAGCCATGCACGGTATCGCCTTGGGAAAGCTACCCCTGAGTAAGCTTTACAAATATTATTCTTGGAATGAAAAAACCTATCCCAAAGCCTCCATGCGAATGACCTTTGTCAGTAACCATGACAAAAACGCTTGGGACGGCACCCAATTCGAGCAATTTGGCGAAGCTTTAGAATGCGCCGTCGTGCTGTCAGTCCTGGGAGAGGGAATGCCGCTGATCTACAATGGTCAAGAAGCCGGTAACCCTAAACGTTTGGCTTTTTTTGAGCGCTCCCCTATCAATTGGCGTACCCACAATATAGGTGATTTGTATACGGATTTGATCGCCCTAAAAAAAGCGCACAGTGCTTTGCACAATGGTCAGTGGGGCGCTCGTATGATCCCCGTGAAGAACTCCCATGCCGACAAAGTATTTAGTTTCGTGCGCCAAGACGAAAAAAGTAAAGTGCTGGTGTTACTTAACTTTAGCGGCGAGTCACTCACGGTATCGCTGTCATCGAATATCGCGTTTGGGCGAGTAACTGATTGGTTGAGCGGTGAGCGAATAGAGCTGACGAATAGGTGTGAATTTAGCTTAGGGGCGTGGGAATGGCAGGTGTTTACGTCGTGACCCAAGCGCTGACTAGCGGGCGAAGTAGCAGTGTCAGAATTAATGCGCAAAAGGGCGATTAATCTCTGAAAAGCCTTCGATAATTTGGCATAATCCCTCTCTTTTTTATTTAAAGGTACGTGCGCCGCTCGTTATGTCCAAGTCTTCTAAACTGTTTGCCCAAGATGGCATTTTATCTCAAGCGATCCCCGGATTCACAGTACGCCAAGCGCAAACCGATATGGCGAATGCGGTAGAAGAGGCTATCGAGCAAAAATCCCCGTTGATTGTTGAGGCGGGTACCGGCACAGGTAAAACCTTTGCGTATTTAGCGCCTGCACTACAATCGAAGAAGAAAACGATTGTGTCTACAGGGACCAAAAACCTGCAAGAACAGCTCTACCACAGAGACTTACCCCTGATTAAAAAAGCCATCGGGGTAAACGGTAAAATTGCTTTGCTAAAAGGGCGCTCAAACTACTTATGTTTGCACCGCCTACGTCAGCACGGTGGCAGTAGTACCTTACTCGACAAAACAACCATGGTGGAGCTGTCTGATGTACGCCGCTGGGCGACATCGACCAAAACCGGTGACATGGGGGAAATGAAAACCCTCGCAGAAGATGCCAAAGTCTTACCCTTTGTGACTTCTACTGTGGATAATTGCCTAGGTAAAGACTGCCCCGACTACGAAGACTGCTACATGATCAAAGCGCGGCGCAAAGCCCTAGATGCTGATTTGGTCGTGGTCAATCACCATTTATTTTTTGCTGACATGGCGCTAAAAGACACCGGCTTCGGCGAGCTTATTCCAGAAGCTGACGTGGTCATATTCGATGAGGCCCATCAGATACCGGATATTGCCAGTGAGTATTTTGGTGAAGCGTTATCAAGCAGACAATTGCATGACTTAAGCCGTGATTTGGAGTTGGTGTATCGCACGTCTTTAAAAGACGCTAAGCAGTTACACAGTGCCGGTGAAAAATGCAAAATGATCTCTGCCGACTTACGTTTGCTATTTCCCGAGCAAGCGCAAAAAGGGAACTGGCGAGAAATGTTGGCGCGTAATGATGTGCAAACCCAAATCAGTAAGTTGATTGACTCGCTAGATGTATTGTACGAAGTGATCAAATTGCATTTGAGTCGCGACAAAGACTTAGACAGTATTTTTGAGCGTGTCAGTGATGCCAGAATGAAGCTAACGCGCCTCACAGATGCCAATCAAAAAGGCGTGAGCTTGTGGTATGAAACCACCATGCGCCATATAGTGTTGCACTTAACCCCTTTGAGCATCGCGGCGAAATTTTCCAAAATTGTCTCAACGCCTGAGCGCGCATGGATCTTCACCTCAGCCACATTAATGGTCGGTGATGCATTTGATCATTTTCAGCGACAAATGGGCTTACAACAAGCCAAAACACTCTCGCTGGATAGCCCTTTTGATTACCAAAAACAGGCCATGTTGTGTGTACCGCGTTTTTTACCTGAGCCTAATGCCAGAGAAATGCGGCAAACCTTATTGGATATCTCCATTAAGTTAATAGCGGCCAGTGGTGGGCGGTGTTTTTTATTGTTCACCAGTCACGCCACTTTGCGCGCCATTGCCGGTATGCTGGAAGACAAGGTAGACAACCCTATTTTAGTGCAGGGCACGACGACTAAGCGTGCGCTTTTAGAGTCATATGTGAAAAGTGACAATGCTGTGCTGCTTGGCACTGGTGCATTTTGGGAAGGGGTGGATGTCAGAGGTAATGATTTAACGTGTGTATTGATTGATAAATTGCCTTTTGCCTCACCGGATGATCCCTTGTTGCAAGCGCGAATTGAGGATTGCCGTAAAGCCGGTGGCAACCCCTTTGGTCAGTTGCAAATCCCTCAGGCAGCCATTGCATTAAAACAAGGTGCAGGGCGCTTAATAAGGGATGAAACAGACAGAGGCGTACTGGTCATTTGTGATAATAGACTGGTGACCAAAGATTATGCGAAAACGTTTTTACGTAGTTTACCCGATATGAAACGCACGAGACATTTGCCAAACGCTTTGGCCTTTCTTGAAGAGATCCATGAAGACGCTCAGCAAACGAAGAAAGCACTTAAGGCCGCTAAAAAATCAGCGGATGATCAATGTCGGCAAGACGCAGTAAACACTGGGACTCGAGTAAAAGAAGAACATGTCTCTCAAGAGATTGCTCAAGAGGTGACTCAGGACACTAGTCGAGACATTAGTCAAAACATAGCTACCGGTACGAACGATATCTTAAAAAAGGAAGCACAATGAATCTTTTGATCATTGATACCGCAACAGAGGCTTGCTCAGTTGCACTAAACATTAATGGCCAACCATTTAACCAATTTGAAATTTGCCCTCAGCAACACAGCCAGCGTATTCTGCCCATGATTGACGGTTTATTAAAAGAAGCCGGTGCAACCCTAAATGAGATAGATTACTTAGGGTTTGGGCAAGGCCCGGGCAGCTTTACTGGGGTGCGTATTGCTACCGGAATTTTGCAAGGTTTAGCCTTGGGCACAGGCTTGCACGTAGTCGGTGTCTCTACGCTTGCTGCTATGGCCCAGCAGGCGATAAGTGAACATCAGGCACAAGACGTATTTTGCGCCATTGATGCACGCATGGGGGAAGTGTATTTTGCTCACTATCAAGCACAGAACGGCTTGGCAACTTTAGTAGGCAGTGAGCAAGTCTTGCCTCCAGAGAACGCCGCTCAAATCCTTGCTCAGAAATCGAATTCACCGTCGTTCGCTGTTGGCACCGGTTGGGCCGCCTATGATGTGTTACTGGCGACATTGGATGATGAGCGTAAACCCAATGTACTTCAAAGCGTACTTTACCCTGATGCGAAATTTATGCTGCCTTTAGTTGAAAGTGCTGCAACAGCTGGGCTTGCCAAAGAGATCGAACAGGTAGAGCCAGTGTATCTGCGCGATAAAGTGACTTGGAAAAAACTGCCTGGGCGCGAGTAATAGCCCTGGCTGGTCAATGGCCTAGACGGCTTCTTATGTTTGGTGCGAGAAGCTGGCTTGGTGCGTAAAGCTGCCTAGGTGCGAGAAACTGCCTAGGTGCGAGAATTAGAGAAGTAACTTAACCATTTGGCGAATAGTAAAGCCTATTAAATCTGTGCTATAAGTAACAGGTAACATACAAACTATTGTCGAATCGGGTGCCGTCATTAGTCGATAATGTATTTGTTTAAAATTGATAAGAGAGCCGCGTGAGAGTCGAATCGTCCGTTAGTGCCCTGCAAAGTCCGTTAAACGACAAAGCAGTAAAGCGTAATAAACAACAAGATAATGCCCAACAAGATGTGGCATCTGCTCTTGGTGGCGCTAAAGATGTGCAAGAAATTATTCGCAGTGGCTCGGTAGATGCATTTGATCAGGCTGAAACATTTCGTCAGCAAGCCGGCGCTGATGACAGCTCAACGTTTAGTTCACAAAACGCGATAGATACCTACCAAAGTGTGTCCAAGGAAGAACGTCGCAATGAAATTCAACAAATGCTAGGCGTTGATACCTTCGCTTAAGTACCTGACAAAAACCGCTCACTGTTAATCTCATTCAATAATCCTGCCTCATGCTCCCCACATTTTCAACGCTCTTTTGTCTTGATAAACCCCGGCTACTGTAACGTTTTGATACAAGCCTTTTAACTATTGTTAAGTTCTGCTTTACCCCGAACTGTAGTATCGTTGTTTCAATGATGTATTTTTGTCGAGGTGGTTATGTACACTAAAATCGGTTTCCTATTCGTTACTTTGTGGTTAGCGGGTTGTTCAACGCTTCCTGAACAAATTCAGTTACCTGATGAATCAAACTTGATTACTTATCAAGAAGCAGCGTCTAAATCGAAAGATGTAATGGGTCAGAAAGCCCGCTGGGGCGGGATTATCGCTAAGGTAGAAAATAAACCCAACGATACTCTTATCGAAATGGTTTACTACCCGTTACGTAGTTATGGCCGTCCATTACAAAGTGATGAAAGTATCGGGCGTTTTAGGGTTTACGTGAACGGCTTCTTAGATCCTATGGTGTACAAAAAAGGTCGCACCATGACCTTTACCGGTGATTTTGTTCGCTTAGAGAAAGGAATGGTAGGCGAGCATGAATACGTATTCCCGACACTTGCTTCAACTGGCTATTACTTATGGAAAGAGATTCAGCAAGTTGATATGAATATGATCAGCGTTTGGCCTTATGATTACTGGCGATACGGTTGGTATAATCGCCCGTTTAACAATCGAGTGTTTTTACGCAGTACTCATCGCACTAGAAGTAGCCCGGCGAGATCTAAACCCTCTGCTAAAACCAAGAGTAATTAAATTAACGTTACTTGGTTCAACGCTAGTTGATTTGAAGACAGCAGAGCAAACGGCTACTCACGTTATTCCTTTTAGTATTAGGTATTCTTGATAGCCGTTTTTTTATGGAAGATTTATGCAAGAAAAAAGCACCCAACAAAGAAGCACCCAAGAAAAGAGCACGACAGGAATAAGCTCTCAACAACTAAGCGCACATCAATTAAGTACACTAAACACCAGTGGCAGCGAAATTGAATTTCCTTTGCATAATATCACGCTGCGTGGCCTAGCGTTCGGCGACCCGTCAAAACCGTTAATCGTTGCCCTGCATGGTTGGCTCGATAATGCCGCCACCTTTGTTCCCTTGGCCGCTTATCTACAGGGTTATTATGTCATCGCGCTGGATTTCGCAGGTCACGGTAAATCCGATCATCGCAGTAAAGATGCGCATTATCATTTGGTGGATTTTGTTTACGATGTGCATGAAGTTGTTGAAACTCAAGGTTGGGATAATTTCATTTTACTTGGGCATTCTATGGGTGGAATTATCGGCTCAATGTACACCAGTTGCTTTCCCGAGAAAGTGAGCAAGTATATTACGATTGAATCTTTAGGGCCTGTCACCAAAGACAGTGAAAGTAGCCCTGAGCAATTGCGCGAATCCATTGAAAGCCGGCTCAAAGGTGCAGCAAGTGAAGGTAAACACCCAAGTAATAAGCAAAGCGTGATCCGCGCAAGAGCGATCGCAGGTGGTTTTTCTGATGAGTGCGCTCGTTTGCTGGTTGAACGAAACCTGTGCGAAATAGAGGGGCAGCTTGAATTCACCACTGACAGGCGCCTTCGCACATTTTCTTCATTACGATTGACCGAAGGCCAAGCGCAAGCGTTTTTAAAAGCTATTACTTGTCCGACCATTGTAATCATTGCAGATAACGGCTACGAAATTATGAAGAAAACCGCCGAATTACGAATAAACTTGTTAAAAGATGCAAAATTACTCAGCGTTCCGGGCTCTCATCATCCACACTTGGATAATACGCAGTCAGTTTCTGTTCACATTTTGCACTTCCTTCACGAAAATTAACTATTTATAGGTAAAATGTTAATTATATGTAGGGATCTTCGTTTATCTTTACACGGGCTTTGGGTATTATGCGGCGCAATAAGTAGTATAATATCGTCGACCGGCGCGCTTGGGCGTTTTCTTTGGTCGAGGTAGCGCCGAGGAGGCAATGTGGAAAAATCCTGGTTAAAGAGTTATGACGCTCGAGTACCTCATGAAATCAATCCTGATAGTTATGCGTCTATCGTTGATATTTTAGAGCAAGCAGTATCAACCTACGCTGATAGCGTAAGCTACATCAATCTTGGTAAATCAATTACTTTTAAAGAGCTAGACCAGCAGTCTAAGCAGTTTGCAGCGTATCTTCAGCATTCAGGGTTAAAGAAGGGCGATGCTGTCGCCATTATGATGCCTAATTTATTACAATATCCAGTTGCCTTATTCGGTGTATTGCGCGCAGGTATGGTGGTGGTGAATGTGAACCCTCAATACACAGCGCGCGAACTAAAACATCAACTTAATGATGCGGATGCTAAAGCCATCGTGATCGTTGAAAACTTTGCTTGTACCCTTAGTGAAGTGATAGACGACACGCCAGTTAAAACGGTCATGCTGACCCAAATTGGCGATATGTTGGGTTTTCCAAAAAAGTGGCTGACTAATCTTGTGGTAAAACACGTTAAGAAGATGGTGCCTTCTTTTTCTTTACCGTCAGCCATACATTTTATGGACGCGTTGAAAGAAGGGGCGAGCAAAAGCTATGAGCGCCCAACTTTAACCGGCGATGACATCGCATTCTTGCAATACACTGGCGGCACAACTGGAGTATCTAAAGGCGCTATGCTGAGTCACAGAAATATGGTGGCCAACTTAGAGCAAGCTTCTGCTATTTTAAATACCGTCACTGTGCCTAATAAAGAGCTAGTGGTCACGGCATTACCGCTTTACCATATCTTTGCTTTACAGGCGAACTGCCTATTGTTCTTAAAGTTGGGCTGTGCCAACTTATTAATTACCAACCCCAGAGATATGCCGGCGTTTGTATCCGAGTTGGGTAAGTACCCGTTTACTGTGCTAACTGGGGTAAACACCCTTTTCAATGGTTTGCTTAATACCCCAAGTTTCGCCGAACTAGATTTTTCTAAGGTCAAATTCTCTTTGGGCGGTGGTATGGCGGTGCAGCGCTCAGTCGCAGAACGCTGGTATAAGTTAACAGGACATGTGTTACTTGAAGGGTATGGTTTAACTGAATGTAGCCCCATTGTCAGTGTAAACCCGCCGCAATTAGAGCAATACAATGGCTCTATTGGCTTGCCTTTACCCTCTACTGATATTCGCTTAGTGGATGATGACGGCGTCGACGTTGCACCCGGTGAAGCAGGTGAGATGTTAGTAAAAGGACCACAAGTCATGGTCGGGTATTTAAACCGGCCTGAAGCCACAGAAGAGATTATGCAAGATGGTTGGCTTGCCACAGGGGACATCGCCCGCTGTGATGAAGACGGATATTTCTACATAGTCGATCGCAAAAAAGACATGATTTTAGTCTCTGGCTTTAATGTTTTCCCGAATGAAATTGAAGAAGTTGCAGCGATGCATGACCATATTGTCGAAGTGGCTGCCGTAGGCATTCCCCATGAAGCGTCTGGTGAGGTTGTGAAACTTTATGCCGTGCGCCGTGAAGACAGTTTGTCAGAGCAAGACGTTATCGAACATTGCCGTAAACACCTAACGGGATATAAAGTCCCGAAAAAAGTTGAGTTCAGAGACGAGCTTCCAAAATCGAATGTTGGTAAGATACTCCGCAGAGAACTTCGCGACGAGAAATAATAATGGCCCTAGGGCAAACATTATTATTTTGTAGATAAACGCCGGCTTTTGCTGGCTTTTTTATTTGTTTGGAAACACGTGCAATATATTTCAATTACCACAGATGAAGCGTTGAACGCGTATTGCGCTCAATTGGCAAAAGCCCAAGCAATTGCCGTAGATACAGAGTTTGTGCGAACACGCACTTTGTATCCACAACTCGGCTTAATTCAGGTTTACGATGGGCTGCAAATCGCGCTTATCGATCCACTGGAAATAAGTGATTTCACTGCGCTAAAAGCGATTCTGACGAACGAAAATATCGTTAAAGTGTTGCACTCGTGTTCAGAAGACATCGAAACCTTTATTTGCGCTCTTGATATCGTTCCTCGCCCCATTTTTGATAGTCAATTCGCTGCTGCTATTACCGGCATGGGGCCGTCTTTAGGATATGCTAAGTTGGTAGAGGTGATGCTAGATATACAGGTCGATAAAGGAGAGTCGCGCACCGATTGGCTTGCCAGACCTTTATCGCCAGAGCAGTGCCAATACGCGGCTTATGATGTGTTGTATTTGTTTCAACTTTACCCCACGCTGCGCGATAAAACGCTTGCTCAAGGTCGCCAAGCTTGGGTGTTTGCTGAAATGGAAAACTTAACGCGCAAAAAGCTGAGTCAAATTCCCTACGAATTACTTTACTTAAATATAAAGAATAACTGGCACGTAACCGGCAAATCCCTATATGTGTTACAGCAATTAACGGCGTGGCGAGCCAAAGAAGCGCAGCAGCGTGACTTAGCTTTGAACTTTGTGGTTCGCGAAGCAAATTTGTTGGAAGTGGCGAAACGTCTTCCGGCAAGTAAAAATGCGTTGCATCAAATCAGCGGATTGACACCTCAAGAAATTCGTATTAACGGTCAAGCAATGCTTGATATCGTGGCCGCGGCAGAGCAAGTGGATGAATCAGCTTATCCCCAGCCAGTTGAGCGCCTAGTCGATTTTTCACGCTTTAAGAAGGTAGCCGCAGCAGTGCGCCAAGTCTGCGTGCAAACGGCTGAGAAGCTTGGTGTGCCGGTTGAACTTATCGGCTCAAAAAAGCAAATTAACCAGTTGATAAAGTGGTGTTGGTTCCGTGATGACGATACCCGTGCGCAAGGCTTGTTGCCAGACTTATTAGAGGGCTGGCGTGGTGAGCATTTGCAGGCAGCACTGACTAAGGTCGATGGTTTAAACATAGCCCAATCAATCAGTGAGGATTCAACCGATGCTTAATTTATTGTGCGCTGTATATAAAAGTTCCAAGAAAGCGGATACCTACCTTTATGTGCCTGGCCGGGATGACTTTTCACGTGTGCCAGAGCCTTTGATGAAAATGTTTGGCGCGCCGCGCTTCATTATGATTATGCCAATCAAAAAAGATCGCACATTGGGGCAAGTCGATATTCAAACCCTACGCGATGAACTAACCAAAAATGGTTTCTATTTGCAGTTGCCACCCCCTGAAGAAAATCTACTGAAACAACATCTAGCCGCTCAAGTCCCCAAGGATTAAATTCTTGGGCAGCTAGCCTTCTTCATCTACTTTGTCATTTCATTTTTACTAAAAGGAGAGTGCATGTCTCGCTTTGTTTTTTCCATGATGATACTTATCTGCGTTTCGTTACCGCCTTTATCCTTGCACGGGGAACCCCAGAAAAGCCAAGCGGGCTTTGAGCAGTATATTATAAGCTTTAAACAAGAAGCCCTAAGCAAAGGATACGATGCAGGGTTTTTGGACTCAGTCTTTACCGGTGCGACGTTTCGCCAACGTGTGGTTAAAGCAGATAAAAACCAGCCGGAACGAAAAATCACCCTGGATACTTATTTGGCAACACGCGTACCTGATTGGAAAGTCAAGCAAGCGCTCGACTTATTCGCAAAACATCGGGCGTTACTCGAAGATGTTGCGCAAACGTTTGGCGTTCAAGCGCGGTACATCGTCGCGCTTTGGGGCAACGAAAGTAACTTTGGCAAGATTATGGGTAAATACCCAGTGATTTCATCGCTGGCGACGATGGCATATGAAGGTCGTCGTGAAGAGATGTTTAAGAAACAACTATACGCGGCAATGGATATTTTGCGTCAAGGCCATATTAACCAAGATGAATTTTTGGGTTCATGGGCAGGCGCAATGGGTCAGAGCCAGTTTATGCCAACGTCGTTTTTACACTATGCCTACGATTTCGATGGTGACGGAAAAAAGGACATTTGGAACAACCCTGCAGATGTATTCGCCTCTATCGCCAACTTTTTAAAGACAGAAGGTTGGAGCGACAAGGGGACCTGGGGACGTCAGGTTAAATTGCACGATGGCTTTGATATTTCATTGGCTGGCTTAGACAAAGCAAAAATGCGTACACTGGATGAGTGGCAAGGCCTCGGCGTGACCAAATACGACGGAAGTGCTTTGCCAAATGTGAATGTGAAGGCCTCGCTGATAATGCCTGATGGTGAAAAAGGCCGCATTTACTTGGTTTATGATAATTTTCACACATTAATGGGCTGGAATCGCTCTAGCTATTTCGGTGTGGCGGTCGGGTATTTGTCTGATCGAATAAAAAAGGGGCGTTAAATGTATCAACATCAATTCATCGATGGTCGCAAAATCGACTTGCCCCTTGGAAAGGTGGTGTGTGTTGGACGAAATTACCTCGAACATATTCAAGAGTTAAATAATGAAGTACCCAATGAGCCTTTGTTGTTTATTAAACCAAATACCGCGCTGTGTAACCTAGCCGAGCCGATTGTTATCCCTAAAGGTGTAGGCAGTTGTCATAACGAGCTTGAAATCGCTATTTTGATTGGGCAACGCCTAAATCATTGTAATGAAAAACAGGCCAAACAAAGCATAATCGGCGTGGGGTTAGGGTTGGATCTTACTTTACGTGATGTACAAGACCGCCTTAAGGCCAAAGGTCAGCCGTGGGAGCGAGCGAAGAGTTTTGACGCTAGCTGCCCTATATCTGTATTTGTACAAGCACAGGAGATTGATATTGAACGAAATATCGAGTTTAGTCTGTCGGTTAATAATACAGTAAGGCAACAAGGTAACAGCGCTCATATGATGCATAGCATTTTATCTTTAGTGGAAAATATAACAAAAACCTTCACTTTGCTGCCTGGCGATATTGTCTTAACAGGTACGCCCAAGGGTGTCGGGCCATTAAATGCGGGCGACGACATTAGTGTTAATTTACCACAACATTTTTCTGTGCAGACACGTGTTGTTTAAAGCAAAGTAGCCGCCGGATAATCGTCAACGATAAAGCATTGAATAAGAGCATTGAATAAGCGCCTTGAATAAGAGTAGAAAAGAATGATTTTCACCCAGCACCATCGTTTAGACTTAACCAATAAAGTGGTTATTGTTGAAGCTGTGGGTCATGTAGAGCATGTTGATAATATGGAAATTGTCTTAAAGAAAGCGATAAATTTGGCTCACGTGCACAATTTAAAAGGGATTTTATTGGATTTGTCTGAGGTAGAATTGTCATACGACAATGTGCTCCTAATGGATATTCTGCTGAGAATGAGAGACGAAGATTGGTTGGGCTTGTTGCGAGTTGCGCGCCTTTTGCCAAAAGTCGATCTTGGTCATACCCATGCCTTGATTGCGGATATCAGTCAGAAATTCAGTTTGCCGATTAGAAATTTTGAATCTAAAAGTAAGGCTATAGCCTGGTTATTATATAATTATGAACGATAAATTTTGGCTTGATACGCCACTTGAAAAAATGAACGAAGCACAGTGGGAATCAATCTGTGATGGATGTGCCAAGTGTTGTTTGCACAAGTTTATTGATGACGATGAAGCAGAAACAGCTGCCCCTACGGCACATTTAAACAGTGGTGAACAGATCCACTACACCAATATTGCATGTGGTTTGCTGAACACCAAAACCTGTAATTGTACTCGCTACGAAGAGCGCACTATATTGGTCCCGGATTGCGTCAAACTGAGCAAAGAAAACATAGATGACATATTTTTCATGCCAACCAGTTGCAGCTATCGTCGGTTACATGAAGGGCGCGGTCTACCCTCATGGCATCCACTTTTAAATAAAGGTAAAAAAGCCAAAATGCATAAAGTGGGTATGTCCGTTCGCGGTAAAACCGTATTTGATCATGACGTCGAACTGGAAGATTTTGAAGACTATATTGCCATATGGCCGCTGGAAGATACGGATTAAGTCAGGAGTAACTAACTGATTTTATGCGCACAAGGGAAACGTCATGAGCGTGAATATTACAATGCTTTTCCCATCGCTTGGTTGACACTGGATTGTTCCCCAAGGGTGTGGGCAAGTCTAAAAAGGCCTTATGAATAGCAGTACCAGAAAGCCGATATTTTAGGGCTATAACCCAGATAAATACGTGTTAGCCTGCCTCAGATAAGCGTTCTTTTTATCTTGCTCCATCTTATCTACTTGGCTGCACATCATAGCCCAGCGGTGGTTTTTCTTTAGCTCAGCGTGGTTTTTTATTATCCATCGCCAGTACAGTGCATCCCATATATCCGACCAAGCGCCTTTCTTGTAGTGGCTCATTTTAATGATGTAATTAGAGCCACTGAAATAGGGCTTAGTTGTGATTTGTCCGCCATCTGCATGTTGGCTCATCGCATATACGTTGGGTACCATCACCCAATCATAGCTGTCGATAAACATGTCCATAAACCAGCGATAGATTTCATCTGGCTCAAATTCGCATAAAAAGAAAAAGCCGCCTAATACCATTAACCGCTCGATGTGATGGCAATAACCCGTTTGTATTATCCGCTTGATGGTATCGTCTAAAGGGGTTATGCCTGTGTCACCGGTATAAAAGGCGCTAGGTATTTTGCGCTTATGTTGCCAATGGTTCTGCGTGCGCATCGATACACCGATGTCACTGTACGTCGCGCGCATAAACTCTCGCCACCCAATGATTTGCCGAACAAATCCTTCGAGGCTTGCAAGATCCACTGCATGCTCATCAGCGTATTCTATCGCTTGGCTAATGACTTGTTTTGGAGTTAAAAGCCCGATATTTAGCATAGGGGTAAGTACACTGTGATAAAGCCAATTTTGCCCCTCTACTATGGCATCCTCAAAGGGGCCAAAATGTTTAAAACGCTGTTCAAAAAAGGCGGTCAGCCACAACTGAGCGTCCTCATGTGTGACCGGATAGATGACCGTTTGGCCATTGCCTGGGTGTTCAGGAAAGTCAGCATTAATGCGCTCGATAGCTTGGGTATGGTATTGAGTCTTTACACTAAATTGCATTGCTGGAATGTTTGTTATTTCTTTTTTCGGAATTTTCTTGCGATTCTCTTCATCGAAACTCCAACGACCCGAAATGGGTTTGTCTCCTTCCATTAAAATATTAAAGCGAGTGCGCTGATGGCGGTAAAAGTCCGCCATAAACCAACGTTTTTTACTGTCGCGGTAGGCGCTATTTTGACGTTGAGTGTTTAAGAATCCCGGCGTTTTATGCCAAGTGATCTCAATATTATTCGCCTTTGCATTATTCTCTAAGCGCTGCTTCAGAATATAATCTACCGGATCAACCGTGTGTATCTGGGTAATATTCTGCTTTGTCAGTTGCGCAAACAGGTGGGTTTGACTAGGAATATTTGGTTGGAATTTTAAATACTCACAATCACACTTATTAGCGCGTAGATAATCATGGTAATACGCCATAGATGCAAAATGTAGTTGCAGTTTCTGCTGATGAAAGCATTGAGAATAAGTACTATCCCCAAAAAATAAATCGTCTTCAACTAAGTAGACACGATTAGTGGTATGGCTTAGACAAGGATGCTCAACGAATAATTGTTGCGGAAAAATAACCCAAGTTGATTGCACAGCATGTACCTTTTTTCAAACACTCAAAATTAAAAATTACATGCCATTGTACGTAACAGGGGAGCTTTGGATCGTTTAAAGTTCGCTGTCTTGGGTGCACCTAGTCTATTAAATTGAACTAAGAAGGATGCTCGTTTCACTATTTATTACACCCGGAGTCATACGCACCATGCGCAGTACACGGTCGAACTCTGTCAGGGTCGTGGTTTGTATATTGGCAACTAAATCCCAAGCACCGTTGGTGGTGTGCAGATGCGTTAACTCGGGGAGCCCTCGAAGTTTTTGGATGACTTGTGACGTCGATTTTCCAGCCACTTCAATCATCATGACGGCTTTGATGAGGTTCTGCTCTACCTCGTGGTGCGCGCGGATTGTAAATCCAAGAATAGCACCGGAGCTGAGTAATCTGTCTAAGCGGTTTTGCACGGTTCCGCGAGATACCCCTAATATTTGTGACAATTTAGCCACAGGGGCGCGACCGTCCTTACGCAAAATGGCAATCAAATTGATATCTAAATCGTCAAGGATTTGAGTCTCTTTCATGAAGATATTATTTAACCGGTGGTTGATAAGTTAGCATATTGTACATCCACTATTAACTATTTGTATTATATCCTAACAAAAATTGTAATTTAATGGCATTTAACCTGACTGACTAGCTGATTACACTGAGCAACTATTTCAACCGTTACCTTTGAACAGTGAGCCAGTCATGCAAACTCCTAACAAAAATACAGTATGTAACGAAGCACAAAGCCCCGTATCGCAAGTCGCATTTCTGAGTGTCCAAGACATATTGGATTTAGTGGCTAAAATCGGCATGGAAGCATTTCTAAAAGGCCTTGCTAAGTACATTAAAGACGACTTTCAGCGTTGGGAAACTTTTGATAAGTCACCACGTTTCGCCGCACATTCACCTGAAGGCGTGATTGAATTGATGCCCACAAGTGATGGGCAAAAATTTAGTTTCAAGTATGTGAATGGCCACCCTAAAAATACCCAAAAAGGACTTCAAACCGTCACTGCTTTTGGCGTGTTGGCGGATGTGGATTCAGGCTATCCATTGATGCTGTCTGAGATGACTGTGCTAACGGCACTGCGCACTAGTGCAACATCTGCGCTAATGGCTACTTATTTAGCTCCCGCAAATAGCCAATCTATGGCATTAATCGGTAATGGCGCGCAATCAGAGTTTCAAGCGTTTGCGTTTCGTACATTATTGGGAATAAATACGTTACGTCTTTATGATGTAGATACTAACGCCAGCGAAAAATGTAAGGCAAACCTGAGCGTTTACGGTTTTGACGTCACCATTTTTGCTACGCCTGAAGAGGCCGTAAAGGAAGTGGACATAATAACGACTTGCACTGCAGATAAACGAAATGCAACTATTTTAACCTCAGCTATGGTCAAAGACGGTGTTTACATCAATGCCATAGGAGGAGATTGCCCAGGTAAAACGGAATTAGATAAAGCGCTTCTTTTGCGAGCCGATGTGTTTGTTGAATACGAAGAGCAAACGCGTATTGAGGGCGACATACAGCAACTCAGCAGGGATTTTTCAGTCACTGAAATGCATAGGGTGATTAATGGCGAAGCGAAGGGGCGAACGTCACCTGCTCAGTTAATAATTTTCGACGGCGTTGGGTTTGCCATAGAGGATTTTTCAGCGTTGCGTTATGTCTATCAGCTTATGACCCAGCATTTGCCATTAAAAGAGCTTGAGTTAATCGCTACCCCGAAAGACCCACGTAACCTGTTCGGCTTATTTGCACGATCAACGACTATCAGAAAAGTAGGGTAGCTCATGAGGAAACGCAATCCTCAGGCGCCATCAGCGGTTGTCATGATTCGCCCACATCATTTTTACGCAAATCCGCAAACGCAGGGAGACAATGCCTTTCAAGCATTGGCTTGTGCCAGCGATAGTTCAGCAGCGACGGTGGAACTGGACAGATTAGCTTATCAGCAAGTGACTGATGCGGCCTATATCCTAGAGTCTTATGGTATCGATGTGCATATTTTTGAAGATGAAAGTAAAGATACTCCGGACTCAGTATTCCCTAATAACTGGTTTTCAACTCACAGTGGCGGGCATGTCGCCATTTACCCTATGCACGCCCAGAATCGCCGTCAAGAAAGACGCGGCGATATCATAGATATGCTCAAACAAGCGTATCGAGTGCAGGATATTGTTGATTATTCAGGCCTTGAGCAAGACCAGCTGTATTTGGAGGGTACTGGCGCTATGGTGCTGGATCACATTGAGCGCGTAGCCTACGCAGTGCAATCGAATAGAACGAACCCATTAGCGCTTGAGCGCTTCTGTAGTCATTTTAATTACGAGCCTATGCTCTTCGATGCCTTTGATGAAAATGGTGTGGCTGTGTATCACACCAATGTCTTGATGTGTATTGGAACTGACTTTGTCATGCTGGGCGCAGACATGATCAAAAATCCTATTCGTCGTAATGAGATTATCACACGGTTCGGAGACTCAGGGCGAGAGGTCATTATGCTAAGCAGCCGACAAATCGCAGAATTTTGTGGCAATGCACTTGAGCTTCAAAGTGATGAGCAACGATTGTTAGCTTTATCACAAAGGGCTTATAATGCAATGGAGACAGAGCAACGTAAAATACTGGAAAAAAGTGTCACCTTGCTGCCTTTAGAAGTTTCGGCAATTGAAACCGCTGGAGGTTCGATTCGTTGTATGTTGGCGGGAATTCACTTAGCGCCACGCCCTGTTTAACATCCCAGCGTGCTCACCCCGAGTCATCATAATTCTAAATTGGGTTACAATTGTGTATTAATAGCTAAAAAAAGGGAGCGTACACTCCCTTTACACAGAATAATTATTGCTAGTTAGAGTGAGCGTTTTGTGATTAAACGCGCGCTCAGCACCACGAACCAAATGGCTGAGTAAATCGCAAACACGACCATCATCCACTGGGGCATACTCATATCCATAAAGACCCAATCAATATTGCCGCAATCACCTGTGGCTGCGAACAAATTAGGTAACCATTCATGTAACGGCAACCATGAGGGGAAGTTCGGTACAATTTCACAGGTTGCAAAGAAAGGGTTGGCCGCATTTTGAATATCGTAATGTTCCCATGCAATCACGCCCCCCCAAATTGCAGATATACCCCAGACAACAAACGCCAATAAACGCGTTAGCATATTGTTGGCGATGAGTACGGGTACGCAGGCGAACATAATGCCAAAGATGGCAGTGCGCTGGTAAATGCACATGATGCAGGGCTGTAGCCCCATTGCATGCTGGCTCAATAGGGCATATGCCACCAATACCAGTGAAGATAAAAATAACAGACCCCAAGCAAGGCGGGTGTCAGCAAGATTTGAAATAAAGGTCATGTTGCTACTCGTAAAATAACTAAAACAAAAAAGCACCGCAATGTAGCGGTGCTTTGTTAAACAAAACTAGTTTAGTGCGTTGCGGGTTCGCCGCCTAAGGTCGCGCTGTGGTGCTCTATTAGATGCATATCATACAGCCAGTTGGTTAAATCTCCCAAACCGAAGTAGGTAGCAGCTAGGCCGACAATAGTCAGTACAATGGTGTAGGGTAGCGCCATATAAACCATCGTGCCGTATGACAAGCGTAAAAGCGGTGCAATAGCAGAGGTCAACAAAAACAAGAAAGCGGCTTGCCCGTTCGGTGTTGCCACACTGGGTAAGTTTGTACCTGTATTAATCGCAACGGCTAACATATCGAACTCATCGCGAGTGATATGACCATGTTCAAGCGCTGCAGCAACTTCGGTAATATAAACAGAGCCAACGAACACATTATCACTGACCATGGACAGCGCCCCATTGGCTAAGTAGAACATCACCAGTTGCGAGCGGCCTTCAAAGGTAAGTACCCAGTCAATTACAGGTGTAAATAGGCCTTGGTCAATAATGACAGCTACAACGCCAAAGAAAACGCATAGCAGAGCTGTAAACGGCAACGCTTCTTCGAATGCTTTACCAATTGAGTGCTCATCGATGATGCCGTTCATGGATGTTGCCAAAACGATAATAGACAAACCAATTAAACCAACCGCAGCGAAGTGGCCTGCTAATCCAATCACAAGCCATATGCCGATGAAACCTTGGATCCACAATTTGGCACTGTCTTGTTTAGTGCGGATGGCTTCTTGCTCGTGGCTGTGAGCGGTTAAAATATCGCGAACAACTTGAGGCAACTGCGCGCCATAACTGAATATTTTTAACTTTTCTAAAGCAAAAGTGGTAGCAATTCCGGCGAAAAATACTGGAATGGTGACCGGCGACATGCGCACGAAAAATTCACCGAAATTCCAGCTGGCCTTATCTGCAATAATTAAATTCTGAGGCTCACCAACCATTGTCATCACGCCGCCTAATGCGGTACCTACCGCTGCATGCATCATTAGATTACGCAGAAACGCGCGAAAATCTTCCAAATCTTGGCGCTTTGGGTGGTCAACATGATCGTCACTGGTATGGTCGTGATCAGAGTGAAAGTCTTTACCAGATGCGACTTTATGATAGATAGAATAAAAGCCCATACCCACAGCGATAATGACCGCCACAACCGTTAATGCATCTAAAAAGGCCGACAAAAAAGCGGATGCCGCAACAAACGACATCGACAAAGCAATCTTGTTTTTAAGTTTGAGCAGTAGTTTAGTAAACATAAACAACAGCATGTCTTTCATGAAATAGATCCCCGCCACCATAAAGACCAGCAGCAAAACCACTTCTATATTGACAACTATCTCATGCTTCATGTGTTCCGGGGAGGTCATACCGATAAACAGCGCTTCAATTAACAGAAGACCACCAGGTTGCAATGGATAGCATTTTAACGCCATAGCAAGAGTAAAAATGAACTCTAATACTAACGCCCAGCCCGCTATATACGGGTCTGCCATAAATAGGATTGGGTTAAAAATAAGGAAGGCGATAATAGATTTTTTATACCAATCAGGGGCTTGACCCAAGAAATTGCTATAAACTGCGCCGATGGTCGATTGTTGCATAGATTCAAACCTTTAAATTTTTCTAGCTTTTATAACTACTTTTTAAATTCTGTAACGTAAAAATGCAAGGTAAATCGCATGCTTAGCTACATTTAACTTAAAATAAAGTGCCCAAAAGTTTAATTGATGAATGTGACACTCAGTATATAACTTAACATCTTGTTAAAGATTCATTGTTCCCGAGAAAAATCATCTGGTACAATCAGTTAATAGCATAATAATATTGATAACCTTGCGAGCAATGAAATGATTTATAAGGCACAGAGTCCAGCTGGATTTGCCGAAGAGTATATAGTTGAATCTATATGGAGCGGTCGCTTCCCTCCCGGTACCATACTTCCTGCAGAGCGTGAACTATCAGAATTAATTGGGGTAACCCGGACAACATTACGCGAAGTACTGCAACGCTTAGCTCGAGACGGTTGGTTGACTATCCAACATGGCAAGCCTACAAAAGTGAATAACTTCTGGGAAACCTCAGGTCTGAACATATTGGAAACCTTGGCTCGTTTAGACGAGGATGGGATTTCAGAACTGGTGGATCATCTGTTGGCGGCGCGTACTAACTTAAGTGCGGTATTTATCCGCGGAGCCATCCGTAATAACCAACAAAAAACCATTGAAATTCTGCAGCAATATAAAGAAGTAGAGCAAGATGGAACTGCATTTGCTGTTCAAGATTATCAATTAAATCATGACTTAGCCTTTGCATCTGGAAACCCTGTTTATGTTCTGATGATGAATGGTTTTAAAGGTTTGTATTCACGCATCGGCGGTTACTACTTCTCTAACGAGAAATCTCGTGCTCTGACCCATGATTATTACCAGCAATTGCTCGCGCTTGCTGAAAAAGGCGATTACGAAAGTGTGTTATTAGTGATTCGCAAGTACGGTATCGCCAGCGGTAAACTGTGGAACGAGATGCGTGATGAAATGCCCAAGGGCTTAGTTGACTAACGTAAGCAGACAGATATTGTACCAATAAAGTGTTATCTGATTTGAAATAGCCGCAATTGTTGCGGCTATTTTGTTTTGTTGCGCCACCTTGCCCGTCAATCTTTAAACTCGCTATTCAATTCCTCAGATCTTGCCGATTATCCGTCATCCCTGGTTGTCTTTGGAGTAGTACTATTGGGTAAAAATTACAAAATCGGGTCAAAAATATCACGGATGTTGTATTTTCATGATTTTAAGACTTGGCGGTAAAGTAGATTAAAGTACCACGGCTGTTTCTCAAAACAGACTAGGTTATTCTCGCCTTTTATTTTATAAGTCATTAAATTTCAAAGGTTATACCCGTTTCAGCGTACCACTGTCCGTAATAAGCAACAGAATTGCTGCTCATTTATCTTATACATAATACCAATGCTTGAATGTGAAACTAATTTGCGACGGGCAAAAATTTTTGAGCGCGTGGCGGAGGTAGTGTGTATAAGGCATTATTCATTTTTACAGCGACATGTCTCGGGTGAAAATTCAGGTTAATCTCTCGGCTTTCTAATACCAATACTACCTTGGGATTTTCCGCACGGGGCAATTTCAAAGGGCTCTGGCACAGTCACAGACACCACACCGCTCTAACTGTGTAACTTCTTTTTTTATTCATTTAAGTGTTTTCGATCCTCAGGTTTACGCAGGGGAGAATCGTTACTATCTTATGCTTTAGTCTAATATTCGGCGAGTTTGGCACATATTTAATTTGTGGTTCGAAAGTTGCAATCCGTGGGTGAAACGTAGCGCTTTCACACGTTACGAGTTCAAGTATTGAAAAAACTGCCAATCACTGGGAACGACCATCCCCAGAATTGTAAAAACGCCAAAATCAGTAAAGGGACCAGAAATAAAATGACAACCCAGAATTCCGTCAATCGTCAATGCCTCAAGGCGGTATCTCGTCAAAGGAGTACTCTGTCACGTCTTGTGGGTTTAGTGTGTTTAATTGTCAGTGTGGGGGCTTCTACCCAAGTTCAGACACCAGAACAAGCACCTATTGACAACAAAAAAACGCAACCGGTAAAGCAAACTCAGTCTAAGGTGAAAGATAAGCAAGACAATGAAGCTAAGCCTTTAGACGCGGCGGCTGATCCCGCTGAGGCACCAGCAGAGAAAACCAGCGAGGAGCGCGTATTCTCATTAGTCACAGAGCAAGCGAAATCTCTTGCTGCTAAGTCATATGTGCCACCTAAACAAGACCTTCCAGCTGAATTAGCGGAGATGAATTATCAGCAGTACCGTGCCATTCGCTTTAACCCAGAAAAAGCCCAGTGGAAAAACAAAGCCAAATTTGAAATGCAATTGTTCCATCCAGGTTTTTTATACCGCTCACCGGTGGGCATTAAAATAGTCGATGACAACAGTGGCACTAAAAACATGTTGTTTGAAACAGACCGCTTCATTTATGAAAAGGATGCTGCAGCCCTCAAAGGCTTGGTGCCTAAAGACGCAGGCTTTGCCGGTTTCAGAGTGCATTACCCATTAAAAACTAACCACTACAAAGATGAAGTAGCCGTTTTCTTAGGTGCGTCTTATTTTCGATTGATAGGCCCTGGGCAAGTTTTCGGTATTTCAGCCCGTGGACTTGCAATTGACACAGCCGAGGCCAGCGGAGAAGAATTTCCAGCATTTACCAAATTCTGGATGCTAGAGCCCAAAGGGGATGATACCAAACTTGTGTTCTTTGCCTTGCTTGATAGTAAATCTGTGACTGGGGCGTATCGTTTTGAACTTGTTCCAGGGTTAGATTCTGTCATGCACGTGCAAAGCGTTATATTCGCCCGTGAAGACGTTAAAAAGTTAGGTGTCGCCCCACTTACCAGCATGTACCTCAGCGGCGAAAACGACACGCGCAAGTTCGACGATTTCAGGCCTGAAGTGCACGACTCTGATGGCTTATCAATGCAAACATCGAGCGGTGAGTGGATATGGCGCTCATTGAATAATCCTAAAGACCTGCGGGTTACTTCTTTGCAAGACGACCAACCTAAGGGATTCGGGCTACTGCAACGTGACCAAGACTTTAAGAGCTATCAAGATGCTGAAGCTCACTATGATCAACGACCTGGTATGTGGATAACCCCCAACAACCATTGGGGCAAAGGAAGAGTAGAGCTGGTTGAAATACCAACTAACTCAGAAACAAATGACAACATTGTTAGTTACTGGGTACCGGCTAAACCCTTTAAAAAAGGGGAAATGCGTCAGTTCGATTACACCTTGAAGACAGTAAACGGAGCTCTTCGTCACGAAGAAGTCGCTCGCGTGACTCAAGTATTTAACAGTTGGGCAGCCTTACCCGGTCAAGATAACGCGCCAGAGAGAAGCGAGCGTCAAATGGTGATTGATTTTAGTACTGATGCATTTGCGCATTTGACCGATTCAATTCGTTTAACGCCGCAGTTATCACTGTCGTCAGGTTCGTATAAAGATTTAGAAGTGATTCAACTACCTGACAAGAAAACGTGGCGCGCTCAATTTAAGTTAGTGCCTGAAAACGATAATGCGATAGATATGCGCCTGTTTCTTACCCTTGGGGATACTCAGGTGAGTGAAGTGTGGAATTACGTATGGAGCGCCAACGAGGTTGAGTAATTTTAGCCTTAATAGCAATCGAGATAACAGCGAGGGCAAGACCATGTTAATAAATATCAAGGGTAAGGCCGTCCGGAAATGGATATACGCATTAATGGTGTTTATCACTTCTATTGCGGGCAGCTGGATGATGTACGAAATCTTTTCAGAAAGCGGTATAACCGTGCTTGAAGTGGTTTTGTTGGTGTTGTTTAGTATTACTTTTTTGTGGATCTCTGCCGCGTTTTGGAGCGCCTTTATCGGTTTCATTCTGCAGATATTTGACATCGACCCCCTGAAGCTTAAGCGCAATAAACATTTTGCTGGCCAATTAGACAATGTCACTGTGAAAGACAGGCATGCTGTTGTCATGCCCGTATACAACGAAGACACAGATCGCATCATGGCGGGCTTCGAGGCGTGCTTAGTCGATTTACAACGGACGGGGCAGCTAGATCACTTTGACTTTTATATGTTAAGTGACACTCAGAACCCTGATATGGCTCAAGCTGAACTCACCGCGTGGAATGAGCTTTGTCAGCGCCTGGGGGCATTATCAGAAAATATCTATTACCGCCGCCGCGAAAAAAACACCCATCGTAAAGTAGGTAACTTAGCCGACTTTTGTCAGCGCTGGGGTTACCAGTACGAATCAATGATCGTGCTCGATGCCGATAGCGTGATGACAGGTGAGTGCATGTTGACGCTCGTTAAGGCAATGCAACAAAACCCGATGTCAGGTTTAATTCAAACCGTGCCTATTCCAGTGCGCTCACAAACCTTGTTTGGGCGGTTTTTACAGTTCGCATCGTGCTTGTATTGCCCGATGCTGGCAACCGGTCAAGCATTCTGGCAAACCGACAGCGCAAACTACTGGGGGCACAATGCCATTATCCGTGTGGACGCATTTATTCAACATTGTGGTTTACCCACTTTAGCGGGTAAAGCGCCGTTTGGTGGTGACATACTAAGCCATGATTTTGTTGAAGCTGCACTGTTAAGACGTGCAGGATGGGACGTACTACTACTGGCCGATTTAGAAGGCAGTTACGAAGAGATCCCTAGTAATATTATTGATTACGCCACGCGAGACAGACGTTGGGTGCAAGGCAATATTCAGCATCTTGGCATTATCAATGGTAAGGGTTTGCACACGGTCAATCGTCTGCACTTTCTCTTTGGTGCGTTGGCCTATATGTCGTCATTAGTGTGGTTGGTGATGTTAGTGCTAAGCACAATAGACGCCGTTGTACGGGCGACCACAGAAACGGTGTTCTTTGCTTCCAATTATTCTTTGTTTCCATCGTGGCCTGTGGTGAAAACTGAATACATCATTACTCTGCTAAGTGCTACAGCAATCATGCTCTTGGGGCCAAAATTACTGGGCGCTATAGTGGCCTTAGTTAGGCGCAGAGATAAATTTGGCGGCGGATTAGCGTTAATGACCGGCGCATTAATTGAGGCGACTATCGCCATTATCATTGCCCCTTTAATGATGTTTTATCACGCCTATTTTGTACTTAACGTACTTGTTGGCAAGAATGTCAGCTGGGACGCTCAAGGCAGAGAAGGCCGTATGGTGCCTTGGAAAGAAGCCTTTAAACGTACCTGGGTCGCCAGCGCTATTGCTATTGCTTGGGGCGGTATCACTTTGTCTTTAACGCCTATTTTGTTTTGGTGGTTGGCGCCAGTGTTACTTGGTTTATTACTCGCAGCACCCATTATTCGGTTTTCCAGCAGTCTGTATTTAGGCAAATTGAGCCGCAGTTTAGGTATGTTTGTCAGCCCTAGCGAAGTGGAGGAAATCCCGGCACTGCGCACATTAAGGATCCGCCTGGCCAACATGCAGCACCAGGACGAAATATTGTTATCTAGTCCGCTTATGCCGCCTGAGCAGTGGCAAGACATGCCGGAGCAAAGTTTTGAGTTTTTGTCATCCAGTGTAGAAATGCCGATACAGCGACTGGCGAGTGATAACAAGCAACAGTAACTCGATTGTGGCTGGTGGCTCGACTATGGCGTGTTACGCCTAGCAAGCTTATTAGCCACGTATGGCTTTAGCGGCTGAGCCGCGAATATGTACCACATTTAACGCTGCACCTTTTGCCGACCTTATGGTCGGCTTTTTTTGTGGTGAGGTGTAGCGAAAATAGATTGTAATTAATTGAATCCAGATTACCCTCTTGCACGTTTAAACGTATTCCCTTATTTATAACCAATGCGAGAGGACACTATGAAACAAGATCCGATGTTGAGTTTGCTCAGTGCCACAGCTCAGGGAGATAAAGCCGCATTCGCTAAGCTTTATCAAGCGTCGAGTAAGCAGTTGTATGCTGTGAGCTTGAAAATGTTGAAGCGCAAAGAGCTGGCAGAAGAAGCACTTCAAGAAGCTTACGTGCGAATTTGGCACAATGCCTCTCAGTATCGGGCCGGTAAAGGCACAGTGCTCACCTGGATGATCAGTATTGCCCGCTATCGAGCGTTAGATATACTGCGCTACCATTCAGTGCGCAAAGAAGAACCCCTCACTGATAATGAAGTCGGCGTGCAAACTTCAAGTGAACCCATGACAGAAACCCAACAAGGTTTGTTGGAAAAATGCATGGGAGCGCTGGACGTGCAGCAACGCCAAGCGATTCATTTAGCATATTTTAACGGGATGTCACATCACGAAGTAACCGCCCACTTGGATCTGCCGCTTGGTACGATTAAAAGCTGGATCCGCCGAGGATTACTATCATTACAAAGGTGTTTGAAATTATGAATTATTTAAACCCTGATCTATACAATGCACTTGCTGCCCAATACGTATTGGGTACACTGCGGGGCCCTGCTCGACGACGTTTTAGCAGGCTTATAATGCAACACAGCGCAATCAGCGAAGCGGTTAATAGCTGGGAGTTGTATTTAAACTCTTTAGGTGAACAGTTACCTGATGTGGCGCCAGACAACGACGTTTGGCGAAAAATAGAGCAGCGCTTAAGTTTTATTCAAGCGCAAAAGATCGCTTCGCAAGTAGAACCAGCACCGACAAGTAAGTCTGAACCTAGCAATGTGGTACGCATACCAGAGAAGAAGCCTCGCTTATGGCAAGCCCTTGCAGGTTTGGCTTCAGCGGCCGCTGTAGTGCTTGCTGTATTGCTAGTGCAAATGCAGCCAGCACCGATTTCAGAGGTCACCCAGATAGCGGTTATCAATAATCAGCAAGCAGATCTATTATGGAGCATCGAAATAACCGATGAAGAAATAGCAGTCAGAGCAACCAAAGCCTTGCAAGCGAAGCAGGGTGTTGACTACGAGCTTTGGATCGTTCCAGAGGATGGTAGCGCACCTGTATCCTTGGGCTTGCTGCCAAAAGATGGGGCCAGCACTTTGATTAAGCCTCTGGTATTTGAGCAAATCAATATTGCTGCCTTGGCGGTTAGTTTAGAGCCATTGGGAGGTTCACCAAACGGTTCACCCACTGAAGTGTTATTCACAGGAAAATTAGTTATTCTGTAAAAGAAGTAAAAACTAAATAATTCAAATTTTTATAAACAGCGAAACCTTGGTTTCGCTTTTTTTTTAACTAAATTTTAAAAACCAGGTTTGTTTGCATCCAGTTACTTGAGTGAGTCGTTTAATGAGTATCAGCGCCAATATATACGCTAGCCAAGTGTGAGACGTATTTGATGGATTTGATATCTATTCAACAAGTAAATAAAAAGGAAACGTCATGCAAAAAACAAAATTAACATTGTTAGCCTCGACCATGTTGAGTCTAACCTTTGGTCAGGTTGCACAGGCTTCTAGTCACAGAGAAGCACCGAATATCACACGCACCCCCATGGTTGATTCAACCGATTTTTACGCATTTAACAGCTACGAAGAAGGGAGAGGCGAATATGTCACTCTTATTGCTAATTATATTCCCCTGCAAGATGCTTACGGCGGGCCAAACTATTTCGCTATGGACCCTGCAGCGTTATACGCGATCCATATTGATAACGATGGCGATGCGGTTGAAGACATGAGCTTTACCTTTAAATTCAGCCAAACCCTACCGAATGACAATGCCGGTGTGACTTTAATGGTCGGCCCAGAAGGTGAGCAAAAAGCCGTAGGCGTGCCACTTAAGAATGTCGGCGGTATCAGTGCTAGCGATCAAGCCAATTCAAACTTTACGGAAAACTACTCAGTTAATTTGGTATCAGGCCCTATGCGCACAGGTACCAGTGCAGCAGTAATGAACGACACATCTGGCAGTGCAAGCTTTGGTAAGCCATTGGATTACATCGGCAATAAAACGTTTGCTAGTGCTGAACAATACAAAGCATACGCCGATAGCTTTATTTACAGTGCCACGATTCCAGGTTGTGATAGCCCAGCTAAAGTGTTCGTTGGTCAGCGTAAAGACCCCTTCACCGTTAACTTAGGCAAGGTATTTGATTTGGTTAACTTTGTTCCTGTAGAAGGCGACAGTGCACCAGGTGCAGGTGACGAAGGCGGGTTCCCTGGAGGCATCACTCAATCAACTGACAATGACGACTTGGCTGATAAAAATGTCACTAGTATCGCCATTGAGGTACCAAAAGCGTGTTTGATTGGCTCTGGAAACGGCAGCATAGGTGCATGGACTACCGCAAGTTTGCCACAAGCACGTATCTTGAACCCTAATGCTAGTTTTGGTAACAGCGAAGTCAACGGCGGTGCTATGACACAAGTTTCGCGTTTAGGCTCGCCTTTGGTTAATGAGTTAGTGATTGGTTTAGCGGATAAAGACACGTTCTCAAGTGCAGCTCCACAAGACGACGGGCAATTTGCAGATTATGTCACTCACCCTACGTTGCCTGAATTACTTAATATCTTGTTTAGAGATGCGGTTAACACGACTTTAGGTACAGATATTGAAACATTAGCCCCGACTCACTTTCCACGTACCGATTTGGTCACTGCATTTTTAACCGGTTTTGAAGGTGTAAACCAATTGTCCGTGGTGACTCCGTCGGAAATGTTGCGTTTAAACACTGGCATTGAAGCAAAAAGTGCTGATATGCAGTCGGCTTTCGGTGTAGCAGGTGATGACTTAGCAGGTTTCCCAAATGGTCGTCGCCCTGGTGATGACGTAGTGGATATTGCCTTGCGCGTAGTAATGGGTCGTTTATGTTACCCCATTCC
>OJDH01000024.1_pt1 | contig 127541 bp, 106 predicted proteins | sample 1592761 | NCBI WGS metagenome assembly OJDH01 (sample SAMN05416855, study PRJEB24817) | seawater metagenome | isolation source: Sea water | place: Canada:Atlantic | collected 2013-11 | reverse complement strand
CTGTTACCGCCGTGAAAGGGCGGTGTCCTGGACCACTAGACGAATGGGACGCTGTGGTCGTTGTGTTAACAACGGCGCATATATTACGATTCGACGGCTAAATCGTCAACCTTAAGTTGCAGAAATATTACGTTTATTTTTAACCGGTTAGCTGAGTCAGACAGGCACAGGGCCATTGGCCAACGCCGGGCGCTGCACTACAATGCTCAGCCCAACGCACAGACCCCATAGCCAGCGTGGCTACGGGTGTTCGCCTATCGAAAAAGGAAAACTCCATGTGGTTTAAAAATCTGATCTTTTACCGCCTGACCGAAGCGTTCGACCACACGGAAGCATCACTGCTGGAAAAAATGGAAGAGCATGCCTTTGTACCCTGCGGCTCCCAGGAGCTATCACGCTACGGCTGGAACTCAGCCACCGGCGGCCTGGCGGACGGCCTGCTGCATAGCGTAAGCGGTTTTCTGATGATCAGCGCCCAGAAAGAAGAGAAGATGCTGCCCGCTGGGGTCATACGCCGCATCGTGGAAGAGAAAGTTGCGGTGATCGAGCGCGATCAGGCCCGCAAGGTCTATCGCAAAGAGCGCGATCAGATGAAGGATGAAGTCATTCTTGATCTACTGCCCCGCGCCTTCTCCCGTTTCGGCCAGACCCGCGCGCTGATCGCCCCTAAACAGGGCTGGATTATTGTGGATACCGGCGCGCATAAGCATGCAGAAGAGCTGCTCAACCTGCTGCGTAATACCCTGGGTACCCTGCCCGTCGCCCTGCCCGATGTCGCACAGTCCCCCTCCGCCGTGATGACTCACTGGTTACAGCAGCCCGAGGAGCAAAACCTGTCATTTGTGATTCAGGATGAGTGCGAACTGCGTGACAGTCTGGTCGAAAGCGGCGTGATTCGCATTAAAGGCCAGGAACTGGAAAGCGATGAGTTCATCGCCCACCTGGAAGCGGGCAAGCGGGTAGTGAAGCTGTCATTGGAGTGGGATGAAAAACTGCGCTTTATGCTGGAAGAAAGCCTGAGTATCAAACGCCTGAAGCTGGCCGACCAATTGAAGGATAATCTGGACAGTGAATACCAGGATGATGAACTGGCCCAGTTTGATACCGACATGACCCAGATGGGACTGGAGTTCTGCCGTCTGATTCCGCAGTTGCTGGAAGCCTTTGGCGGGGATGTAGCACAGGCTAAGTAACTGCTTTCACTCAGTGTGGAAATATGACTCGACGGGACGTCGCTGCTACAGAGGGTCTGTTTTTGTAGCAGCGAGGTCCCCTCGCGTCAGGCACCAAGGCCAAGGCTTGTGCCGACTGCTCTATTGTGGGACCGGTGTCTCACCGGGAAGCTCTTCAGGCTTTACGCCAGCCCGTTCCCAGTGAGGGCACCCACCCCACACTTAACGCCTGATCAGCCCGTTACTCGTACCCGACGGCTTTCGCCTGGTTCCGGCTTGGGCGCATTGGCTTTGCGGCGTTCGTTCAGGCGATCGTCGATGATATTTTTCAGCGCGATCAGCAGGCCCATACCGACAAATGCCCCTGGCGGCAGGATGGCGAACAGGAAGCCAGCGTAATCATCGATCAACACCAGTTTCCAGTTATCCGCCATCGGCCCCAGCAGCAGATTCATATCGGCAAACAGGGTGCCTGAACCCAGCACTTCACGCATACCGCCCAGGATGATCAGCACGGCAGAGAAACCCAGCCCCATCATCACCCCATCCATCACCGATGCACCCACCGGATTCTTACAGGCAAAGGCATCGGCCCGGCCCATGATGGCGCAGTTGGTCACAATCAGCGGGATAAAGATGCCGAGGATCTGATACAGCTCGTAAGTAAATGCCTGCATCAGCAGCTCGATGCTGGTCACAAACGCCGCGATGATCATCACGAAGATCGGCAAGCGCACGGAGTCGGGCACGAATTTACGGAACGCCGATACTGTCAGGTTAGAGCCGATCAGCACCAGAGTACTGGCCAGGCCCAGGCCGATGGCGTTCACCACCGAACCGGTCACCGCCAGCAACGGACACAGACCCAGCAGCTGAACCATCGCCGGATTGTTGTTCCACAGCCCGTCAAAGGCAATCTTTTTGTAATCGGTACTCATTGCTGTGATACCTCTGCACTGTCCGAACCTAACAGCTGAACCCGGTTAGAACGGAAATAGTTAATCGCCCGTCCGGTCGCATTAACAATTGCCCGCGGAGTGATGGTCGCCCCGGTAAACTGATCAAACTGACCGCCATCTTTTTTCACCGCCCAGTTACTGTCGTTGCTGCTGGCCATGGATTTACCATTGAAACCCAGCACCCAGTCTGATTTTTTCAGCTCGACCTTATCACCCAGCCCCGGTGTTTCTTTGTGGGCCAGCACCCGAAGGCCCGCTATTGACGCATCGGCATTAATACCGACGATCATATGAATATTGCCCGTGTAACCATCCGGAGCGGTAACCGGCAGAATCACGGTTTGCACCTTGCCATCACGGCGCGCCCGCCAGGCGGTTGCCGGCGTGTCAGAGCCCAGCAGGCCTGGTGCGACAAACTCGACCGTATCGTCCAGCAGGTCATTATCAATCTGGCTACGCGGTACAATCTCGTACAACGCTTTGGCCTGGGCTTCACGCTCGTTATGTTCAATCCGTGTTTTGGTGCCCACCTGAGTCACCGCAATCAGCCCGGAAGTAACCACCGCAAAAACTGCCAGTCCTACTGTGCTACTACGAATTGCACTGAACATTTCCATCAGCTGTCTCCTTTCAGGCCACGCTTAGCCTGAGTATGGCCATAACTACGCGGCTGGGTGTACAGATCAATAAACGGCGCTGCCAGATTCATTAGCAGCACGGCAAAGGCTACGGCATCCGGGTAGTTACCCCAGCTGCGAATCACGAAGATCAGCAGGCCAATACCAGCACCATAGAACAGTTTGCCCTTATTGGAGCTGGCCGCGGTAACCGGGTCGGTAGCGATAAAGAACGCCCCCATCATCGTGCCACCCGCTGTCAGATGGAAGAATGGGTCAGCATAGCTATCCGGGTCAAAACCAAATAGCAGAATACTTGGCACTGTCATGGCTGCCAGCATTGCCAGCGGGATATGCCAGGTGAAGACTTTTCGGTTAAGCAGGAAAATCCCACCCATCACATAGGCCGCACTCACCGCATGCCAGGCACCGATACCGTTGGCCAGTACATCAATCTGCCGCCAGGCTTCTTCGCTGGTCAGGCCACCACGATGTTTAAACGCATCCAGCGGCGTAGCACCGGTAAACTGGTCGATCTGTGCCGGTTCCAGCCCGCCAAAGATCACCGCAATGCTGTCGAACAGGCCCAGTGCGCCATTGTCCAGCAGCACCGTGGGCATATTCCAGCGTGTCATCATCACCGGGAAAGACACCAGCAACAGTGCATACGCCACCATCGCCGGGTTGAACGGGTTCTGGCCCAGCCCACCATAGAGGTGTTTGGCGATCACGATAGCGACGAATACACCCACCAGGGTCAGCCACCAGGGGGCAAATGGGGGGAGCGCCAGTGCCAGCAAGATGGCGGTCACCACCGCACTGTAATCTCGCAGATAGAACATCACCGGACGCTTGCGCAGCCGGATTATGGCGGCTTCCATACCAACCGCCAGCAGGGAGGCCCAGATCACATTGATCAGGGTGCCCCAGCCGAAAAAGAACGTCATCGCCAGCAGAGCCGGCAGGGTTGCCAGCAACACCAGCCGCATCACATCTGCGGTGCGGTTGGCCTTGTGTACATGGGGTGAGGTAACGCGTATCAGTGCCATGTTTATCGATTCACTTCTGGTTGCACCGGTTACTCAAAACGGCTCAGGGTGGAATTCAGCTGCTCAGCTTTCTGCTTCGCGGCCTCCAGTGCCTGGGCCAGCTTTTCCTGCTGATCATCAGGTTCAGTCACTTTAGCCAGCGCCCGCTCGGCTTTGGTCACCGCCGCACGCGCCATCGCGGCATCGATCTTGAGCTGCTTGAGATCAACCCCCTCCTCTGCCGCGCGGGCCACCAGGGCGGCCTCCTCCGCATCGAACTGGGCCTTGGCAGCCTCAAACCGTTGTTGCAGCTGAGCCTGATCCGCCACCAGCTCGCTGGTGTCTTCACCAGACTCCTCTGCCGCCTCCACTGCTTTTTCTACTTTGCGCAGCTTGGTGCGCATAATAGACACCTGCTGCTTCAGCGCTTTAAGGTCCAGCTCAGGTTCGGGTTCAACGACCGGTTCAGCTACAGCCCCACCAGCGGCCTGCAATGCCTGAACCGCTTCATCCAGCCGGGCCTGCAACTTGGCAACCCCTGCTGTCATTTTCTCCGCCGCCGGGCTTTCATTGGCAATGGCCGTATCCAGCGCGGCCTGGGCTTTACTGACTTTAGCTGTCATCCCATCAACATCGGCCTGCAGCTCTGCCAGCTGTTCAGCAGAGATCGCTGGTGCCGCTGCGGCAGTCACTGGGCTGGCTGCGTCGTCATAAGCTTTTTTCGCTTCATCCGCTTTGGCCTGAAGCTTGGCAACACCGGCTTTCATCTTCTCAGCCGCCGGGCTTTCATTGGCGATGGCGGTATCCAGTGCCGCCTGAGCTTTGGCTACTTTCGCCTGCGCCGCGTCCCAGTCAGCTTTGAGCTCTGCCAGCTGCTCAGCGGAAATTGCAGGGGCGACAGCCGGAGCCGCCTCCCCAGACTCGGCAGTGTCATACGCCGCCTGCGCCAGCTCAGTTTTCGCCTGCTGTTCGGTCAGTCTGGCCTGCAGCGCGGCAATATCACCTTCGCCGCTGTCCTGAGCTTTGGCCAGGGCTTTTTCAGCCTGGCGCAGCTTGGTACGGGCCACAGCTGCGTTGGTTTTCAGCTGTTTCAGATCCAGCACTGGGGCCGGTGCAGCAGCAGCCGGGTTCAGAGCTTCATCGTAAGCCTGCTGAGCCGCATCAGCTTTAGTCTGTAGTGTGGCGACCGTCTGGGTCAGTGTTTCAACACCCTCCAGCCCTTTGTTTTCGGCGTTTTTCAGCGCCTTCTCGACCTGGCGAAGCTTGGTCCGGGTCACTGCTGCAGCGGTTTTAAGCGCCTTGATATCAGTCACTGGCGCAGCCGCATCAGCGGTTACTGCAGGCTTCGCAGCATCCGCTTCCAGCTTGTCTTTTTTCACTGCCTGGGCTTTAACTGCCGCTTCAGCACGCTGCTTACGACGCGCTTCTTTTTCGGCAACTTCCGCTTCCTGGCGGGCGACACGGGCTTCAAAACGCTTCTTGGCGTGGTCAGCCTTACGCGTTTCGGCTTCTTCCTTACGAATTTCTGCCTTGGCAAAACGGTAATACTGCACCAGCGGAATTTCCGATGGGCAGACATACGAGCAGGCACCACATTCGATGCAATCGAACAGGTTATGGTTCTTCGCTTTGTCGAACTCACGGCCTTTAGCAAACCAGTGCAACTGCTGTGGCAACAGCTCAACCGGGCAGGCCTGTTCACACTGGCCACAGCGGATACAGGACTGGGCCGGGTTGGCCTCAGGCATCTCCTCCCAAGTGGCAGCGATCAGGCAGTTGGTCGTTTTGGTGATCGGCAGTTCATCGTCGTTAACGGTGAAACCCATCATCGGCCCGCCCACCACCAGCCGCGCCAGCTGGTTTTCTTTCAGATTGGCCTGATCCAGCAGATCCACAAACGGCGTGCCGATGGCAACCTCCATATTGTGCGGCCGGGCCAGGGCATCACCGGTCATGGTCACCACACGGGAGATCAGCGGTTCGCCATGGGCCACCGCCCGGTGAATCGCGACGGCGGTGCCGACGTTCTGGCAGACAATACCGACGTCGGCCGGAATGCCACCGCTGGGCACCTCCACCCCGGTCAGCAGTTTGATCAGCTGTTTCTCACCACCGGAGGGGTATTTAGTTGGCACCACCACCACATCAATATTGTGGCGATTTCCCAAAGCGGCCTGCTGCAGGGCGCGGATCGCCTGGGGCTTGTTATCTTCGATGCCGATCATCACATGGCTCGGTTTGAGCATATGACAGATCACTCCGATCCCGGCAATTACCTGATCGGCGCGTTCACGCATCAGCATATCGTCGGCAGTAATATAGGGCTCACACTCAGCCGCGTTGATCACCAGGGTGTTGATAATATGGTGATCACCCACGTGCAGCTTCACATCCGTCGGGAAGCCCGCGCCACCCATACCAGCCACACCTTTGCCGCGAATAAAATCGGCCAGATCATTGCTGTTAAGGCTGCGAAAATCTTCCAGCCCGGCATGGGGCACCCATTCATCCAGGCGGTCGTTTTCAATCTCGATACACAGCGCATCCATGCCGGAGCTGTGCGCTACCTGCATCATGCCGACAGCCGTTACGGTGCCCGATACCGAGGCGTGAATCGCCACACTGAGGCGACCACCCGGCTCGGCAATCAGCTGGCCTTTAAGCACCCGCTGGCCGACGGTAACCAGCGGTTGGGCCGGTGCACCAATGTGCTGCTGTACCGGCAGGCGCACCGTTTTAGGCACGGGGCCTGGCTGGATCGCCAGTCCGGTAGACTGCTGTTTATTCTGCGGCGGATGGATACCACCATGGAACGCAAACACCTTACCCATCAAGCGGCTCCTTCGTGTACAGCACCACGGCGGTCGGTGGCGATCAGTTCAACGCCGGGCTTCGGCTGATCCCACTTCCAGCTGGTCAGCGTGGTTTCAATCGGTAACATATCAATGCAATCCACCGGACAGGGCTCAACACACAGATCACAGCCGGTACATTCCGAGGTGATAACGGTGTGCATCTGCTTCGCCGCACCGAGGATGGCATCGACCGGGCAGGCCTGAATACACTTGGTACAGCCGATACACTCATCTTCACGGATATAGGCGATGGATTTTATCGGCTCTGCTGCAGCGTCTTCGGCGTCCAGCGCCATCGATTCAATGTCCAGCAGGCCTGCCAGTGCATCGACCGTGCCCTGACCACCCGGCGGGCATTTGTTGATCACATCGCCCTCGGCAATCGCCTCGGCGTAAGGACGGCAGCCCGGATAACCACACTGGCCACATTGCGTCTGCGGCAGCAGGCCGTCGATCTCATCGACCAGCGGATTGCCTTCGACTTTAAACCGGATAGACGCGTAACCCAGGATCAACCCGAACGCCGCACCCAGTGCCAGCAGCACCAGCACGGCGAGAAATACCAGATTCATAACAACTCCCTGCTTAGAACTGCACCAGACCGGTGAACCCCATAAACGCCAGCGACATCAACCCGGCGGTGACCATGCCAATGGCAGAGCCACGGAACGGCCCCGGCACATCGGCCACGGCCACCCGCTCACGAATGGCGGAAAACAGCACCAGTGCCAGTGAGAAACCCACCGCAGCACCAAAGCCGTAGACGATGGACTCCATAAAGCCATTCATCTTTTTGATATTCAGCAGCGCCACACCCAGCACGGCACAGTTGGTGGTAATCAGCGGCAGGAAGATACCCAGTACTTTATAAAGCAGCGGGCTGGTTTTGCGCACCACCATCTCGGTGAACTGCACCACGGCGGCAATAACCAGAATAAAGGAAATGGTTCGCAGGAAGCCCAGATCAAGCGGCTCCAGCAACCAGGTGTACACCAGATAGCTGCACACCGATGACAGTGTCAGCACAAACGTGGTGGCCAGCGACATCCCCATCGCTGATTCCAGCTTGTTGGAGACGCCCATAAACGGACACAGGCCCAGAAACTGGACCAGGACAAAATTGTTAACCAGCACAGTGCTGATCAGAATAAGCAGATATTCGGTCATAACATAAGCCACATCGGGGGCGACCGACCCCTTACCTTATTTCGGGCCCGGGTAGCACCCTGTACTGCGCTTGCGCACAGCCAGATGTTACAACCGTAAGGCACCATATTGTTAAATTAGCAGAACCTGATATAAAAAATTCGAACCGCTAGATTTTACCGGAATATTTCTATTCCGCTATAGGGCCACCCATGACTTGCCTCAATGACCACCGCCCCGCCGTTTTTCCCTGTTTAAAGCAGGAAAAACCGAAACGGGGCGGTGAGCAGATCAGCGTGCACCGAATTGCGGGCCGGGGCCCGCACGCCTAATCAGATCAGTCCGCGTGTACGCAGCAGGTTCAGCAGCTGGTCGATCTGCTGTCCCGGCGTTGCGTTCAGGTCAATCTGACCCTCACCACCGCCTGCTGTCAGTGTTACGTTCACTGCGTGATCTCCATTCACACTGTCCAGATCGGACAGCACCAGCAAACCCTGCTGGTTCAGTAAGGTCGCCACTGTTTGCGCTGTTGATACCAGTGCGCCCAATGACTTTTTATCCAGTACCGCTACCGCGTTACTGTTGTTAACCAGCGCCAGCTCTGCACCATACAGCAGATGGGCGCGCTGTTCTTCACTACCACCGGCCAATAACACCGTGGCAGGCTGTTGGCCAAAGGCTGCAGCTTTTTCAGCTTTACTCACCTGAGGCTCGCTGTGGAACGTATCGTCGGCACTACTACCGGCCAGCCGTCCCTGGTTGATCATCCCGGCAGCAACCGTCGCATTGCTCAGGCGATCGACCACGATGAACGAACCGGTACCTTTAAGCAGCTGGTACGGATCAGCAACAACCGGCTGTTCGAGCAGCAGCTCGACCCGTGCAATACTGTTCAGATCCAGCATATCCGCCTGATCTTCCGCCATGGTGTTCACATCAATCGTGTGATGCACCTGAGTCACTTTACCGGGCACCACCTGGGTGGCCAGTTTCACGTCGTATACTTTACCCGGTACCAGCGGCGTTTCGGTCATCCACACCAGGGTGGCATCGAAGCGGTCAGTAATGCTTGGCACCTGCTCAGTATGTACGATCAGGTCACCACGGGAGATATCAACTTCATCTTCCAGCGTCAGCGTGATCGCCATCGGCGGATGCGCTTCTTCCAGGTCACCATCAAAGGTCACAATGGATTTGATGCGGCTGGTTTTACCGGAAGGCAACACGGTGATCTCATCACCCTTGCGCACAATACCGGAGGTCAGCGTACCGCAGTAACCGCGAAAATCCAGGTTAGGCCGGTTCACGTATTGCACCGGGAAACGCAGGGTATTGAAGTTATGATCGCTGGCGATCTCAACCGTTTCCAGCGTTTGCATCAGCGGCTCGCCCTGATACCAGGCCATGCCTTCCGACGGGTTTACCACGTTATCGCCGTTAAGCGCCGAAATCGGCACAAACTGGATATCCGGCAGGTTCAGGTCTTTGGCAAAGTCCTGGTAATCCTGCTTGATCTGCTCGAAACGCTCTTCACTGAACTCCACCAGGTCCATCTTATTGATGGCCACGATGATGTGTTTTATACCCAGCAGCGACACAATAAAGCTGTGACGTTTGGTCTGTACCTGTACCCCATGACGGGCATCCACAAGGATAATCGCCAGATCACAGGTAGACGCACCCGTAGCCATGTTGCGGGTGTACTGCTCATGCCCCGGTGTATCGGCAATGATAAATTTGCGCTTTTCCGTGGAGAAGTAACGGTACGCCACATCAATGGTAATACCCTGCTCACGCTCAGCCTGCAGGCCATCGACCAGCAACGCCAGGTCCAGTTTTTCACCGGCATTACCGATGCGGGCACTTTCAGACTGTACGGCAGCCAGCTGATCTTCATAGATCATTTTGGAATCGTGCAGCAGACGGCCAATCAGGGTGGATTTACCATCATCTACGCTGCCGCAGGTCAGAAAGCGCAGCAGCTCTTTGTTCTCATGCTGTTTCAGATACGCCTCGATATCCGTGGCGATCAGATCGGACTGGTGACTCATAATATTCGCTCCCAGTAACCCGGCGGCCAGCATGGCGGCAACGGGTCACGGCAAGGCGGCCGGTAATGGCAGACACGGCCTGTGTATTCGGGTTCAGACCTGGCGCTGTTTAACGCCGGGCCGTTCGGGTGCCTGAAGCCACACCGTGCAGAATTATTTCAATACGATTCCTGCACAGACTGTCTGGTGGATTACGCACGGGATCAAACTCCATCTTTCCTCCTCTGCGAACTCGACACTGCAGACGCCGACTTCAAGCGGCATTTCTGATCAATGGATCAGAAATACCCCTCCATCTTTTTCTGTTCCATGGAACCGGCACCATCATGGTCAATGGCACGGCCCTGGCGCTCAGACGTGGTCGTCAACAGCATTTCCTGAATGATCTCCGGCAATGTCGCCGCTTCCGACTCAACCGCGCCCGTTAACGGGTAACAGCCAAGGGTACGGAAACGTACACTCTTCATTTCCGGCGTTTCACCTTCATTCAACGGCAAACGCTGATCATCTACCATGATCTGCATTCCATCACGCTCAACTACTGGACGTTTGGCGGAGTAATACAGCGGTACAATCTCAATGTTTTCCATATAGATGTACTGCCAGATATCCAGCTCAGTCCAGTTAGAGAGCGGGAACACCCGAATACTCTCGCCCTTATCAATCCGGGTGTTGAAGACATTCCACAACTCCGGACGCTGGTTTTTAGGATCCCAGCGGTGGTTCTGATCACGGAAGGAGAATACGCGCTCTTTCGCGCGGGACTTCTCTTCGTCACGGCGGGCCCCACCAAAGGCCGCATCAAACTTGTACTTATCCAGCGCCTGCTTCAGGCCCTGCGTCTTCATCACATCAGTGTGTTTTTTGGAGCCGTGAACAAACGGATCGATATCCATATCCACGCCATCCTGGTTGACGTGAACAATCAGGTCCATGCCCACCTCAGCCGCCATTTTGTCGCGAAATTCGATCATCTCGCGGAATTTCCAGGTGGTGTCCACATGCATCAGTGGAAACGGTGGTTTACCCGGGAAAAACGCCTTGCGTGCCAGGTGCAGCATGACGGATGAATCTTTACCTACAGAGTAAAGCATCACCGGGTTGTCAAAGGAGGCCGCAACCTCACGAATGATATGGATACTCTCCGCTTCCAGCTGACGCAGGTGCGTCAATCGATGTTCCGGCAACAGGCTCATGTCTGCCTCTTCTTATCTGTGTGATTCTGTGTGAACGCTCTATTCGGGGCGGGTGAGCAGCAGCCGGTCAGTCGGCTGCGGGGCGTGCGGGTGTGTGAAGCCCGCCGCGCTATGGTCACCTGGCCATAGAACGTCAGCGATTATGGCAGATCCACCCTTAAAACTAAAAAGAATAAATGTGAATTTATTTATAACCATTTTAACATTTTTGCGCCGCCACAATGAACACGCGCCGACCGCTCATCCGTTAAAACCAAAAGGAATAAGAAGATTTCAAATTATTATTTTCCGTTATAAACAAATCCCCTTATGATGCTCCCCTACCAGCACCCAGGTGCGCAGTATAGATAAGCAGGATATTCAGATGGAAATCGCATACAGCTTCGCAGGACTTGTTGTCGGCTTTGTCGTTGGTCTCACCGGAATCGGTGGCGGCGCATTGATGACACCGATCCTGATCGTTCTGTTCGGCATTCCACCGATTACCGCCGTCAGTACCGACCTGCTTTACGCTGCTGTGACCAAATTTGGCGGCACCATCTCCTATGCCCGCCAGAAAATGGTGCACTGGAAGATCGTACTACTGTTAATGGCCGGCAGCATTCCCGGCAGCCTGCTGACCCTGAGCTACCTTAGAGGGCTGGAGTCACTGAGCAGCATTGAACACATGATGAACCTGTCACTGGGCTTTTCACTGGTGCTGACCTCCATCGCCGTGTTCTGCCGGGCGCAGATCCGTGAACTGGCGGACAAATGCAGTGATACGCCAACGGCGCGGGCCTTACTAAAATGGCGACCTGCACTGACAGTTCTGTCCGGCCTGTTACTCGGCGGCCTGGTAACACTGTCATCGGTGGGCGCTGGCGCACTGGGCACCGCAATCCTGATTGTGATGTACCCACGCCTGAGCATGCCTGCCATCGTGGGTACCGATCTGGTACATGCGGTGGTATTGACCGGAGTGGCCGGGGCAGGCCACTACCAGATGGGCAACGTAGATTTTAATCTGCTGACCCACCTGCTGATCGGCTCGCTGCCGGGAGTATTCCTGGGCAGCCAGCTCGGCAGCCGACTTTCTGCCCGCCTGATGCAGCCGATTATGGGCTCCATCCTGCTGGCCATCGGCCTACGGTTTTTTCTTGCAGGCTGAACGCAGCGCTGAATAGCAGCGCCGCATACAACGATTATAATTTCATTGATAAGACGCCACTGATCTGTCAGACAGCGGTGATAACAACACAAAGGTTTAGCTGATATGTACCAGTACACAGAAGTGGATCAGACACTGGTTGACGAGCGTGTCGAGCAGTATCGAGACCAGACACGTCGCTTCCTGGCCGGAGAGATCCCGGACGAAGAGTTCCGCGCACTGCGTTTGATGAACGGCCTTTACATCCAGCGCCAGGCACCCATGCTGCGCGTGGCGATCCCGTACGGTCTGATGTCATCAGTACAGCTGCGTCAGCTGGCCCATATCGCCCGCACTTACGATAAAGGCTACGGTCACTTCACCACCCGTACCAATATCCAGTACAACTGGCCAACGCTGGAGTCCGTACCGGATATCCTGGCGGCCCTGGCCAAGGTTCAGATGCACGCCATCCAGACCTCCGGTAACTGTATTCGTAACACCACTACCGACCCTTACGCCGGTGTGAACGCCAACGAAATCGAAGACCCGCGCCCGTACTGCGAAATCATCCGTCAGTGGTCTACCCTGCACCCGGAATTCGCCTACCTGCCGCGTAAATTCAAGATAGCCTTCACCGGCGGCCCGGAAGACCGCGCAGCGTCTCAGGTACACGATATCGGCCTGCACATCGTTAAAAACGATGCGGGTGACGTCGGCTTTGAAGTTCTGGTCGGTGGCGGCCTGGGCCGTACCCCGGTCATCGGTAAAGTGGTTAACCCGTTCCTGGCCAAGGAAGATCTGCTGTCCTACCTGGAAGCGATTCTGCGGGTATACAACCTCAATGGCCGTCGCGACAACAAATACAAAGCCCGCATCAAGATTCTGGTGAATGCGCTGGGCGTGGATAAATTCCGTGCGCTGGTCGATGCCGAGTGGGAACACACCCGTGGCGAGCTGAAACTGACTGACGCCGAAATCGAACGCGCCCGTGGTCACTTCAGCCCGTTTGATTACCAGGGCGATGCGGTTAAGAATGACCTCAACGAACGCCTGGCCACCGATGCCGACTTCCGCACCTGGTACGAAACCAACACTCGCGCCCATAAAGTAGCGGGCTACCAGATTGCCGTGGTATCGCTCAAGCCGTACCTGCAACCTGCCGGTGATGTCACCGACGTGCAGATGGACGCGGTCGCCAGCATGGCTGATCAGTTCTCTGGCGGTGAAATTCGCTCCACCCACGATCAGAACCTGGTGCTGGCAGACGTTCGCGAAGGCGATCTCTACGCTCTGTGGCAGCAGCTGGTTGAACAGAACCTGGCGCGCCCTAACATTGGCAAGCTGACCGATATGATCGTTTGTCCGGGCTTCGATTTCTGCAGCCTGGCCAACGCCCGTACCCTGAACATCGCGGACCAGATCAACGAAAAATTTGAACAGGTTGATTACCTGCACGATATCGGTGATATCACCGTCAACATGTCGGGCTGTATCAACGCCTGTGGCCACCACCACGTTGCTAATATAGGCATCCTGGGTGTGGATAAAAAAGGTGAAGACTGGTATCAGATCACCCTGGGCGGCTCCTCTGCCGCTGACGCTTCACTGGGTAAAGTCCTGGGTAAAGCCGTCGCCGCTGACGACGTAGCCAACACCCTGGACAAACTGCTGACCACTTACATCGCCATCCGTGAAGGCAACGAGTCCTTCCTCGACACCGTACGCCGCACAGGCCTGGAACCTTTCAAGGAGTCTGTATATGCCCCTGCTCATTAATCAACAGCTGGCTGAAAACGATAAATGGCAAACGCTGACAGATGCCGAGCAGCCACTGCCCGCTGCGGGCGCCGTGCTGCTGCCACTGGAGCGCTTTACTGCAGCGCAAGCCGAGGCAGGCAGCCTTGAGCTGGCACCGCTGGTCAACGGTGACGATGATATCAATGTCGTACTGGAGCAGCTCGACCAGCTGACACTGGTCGGCATCGAAATCTCGGCTTTCACCGACGGCCGTGGCTTCAGCTTCGCCCGCATCCTGCGTCGCGCTGGCTTCAAAGGCCAGATTCGCGCCCTTGGTGACGTCAGCCAGGACCGGCTGGCATTCCTGACCCGTTGTGGTTTCGATGCCTTCGACATCCCGGCTGAACGCTACAGTAACGAGATCGCCAACGCCTTCGGTGAGATCAGCGTGAATTATCAGGCCTCCTCCGACGAGCCACGCCCGATCTACCGCCGCGACTGATCGACGTCAAAAAGGAGCACGGGCCACACACCCGCTGCTCCTTTTTACTATCGACAGGCCAGTCACACCCATCGCGTCCGGTATCCTGTCGATATGATCAAGCCCGATTCAAAAGAAAGGACTCGGCATCACACACACTCTGCCGCCTTTCTTCACTCAACATCACACAGAAGAGCGCCGTTATGAGTATCGACCTGACCGCAGCCAATGCACAGCTGGACGACCAGACCCCACAGGACATTATCCGCTGGGCCCTGGCACAGAGCGAAAACCCGCTGATCACCACCAACTTCCGCCCCTACGAAGCGGTGATCCTGCACATGGCCACTCAGATCCGCCCCGACATCAAAGTGCTGTGGGTAGACTCTGGCTACAATACCTCCGCCACCTACCGCTTTGCGGAGAAGGTGATTCAGGATCTGAACCTGAACGTAGAAACCTACATTCCACAGATGACCAGCGCTCGCCGTAACGTGCTGATGAAAGGTATCCCTGACATCGACGATCCACAGCACGACGAATTCACCCGCCAGGTTAAACTCGAGCCATTCCAGCGCGCGCTGGCCGAACTCAAGCCCGACCTGTGGCTGAACGCTATCCGTAAAGACCAGACCGAATTCCGCCAGGCAATGAACATCGTCAGCGCCAGCAAAGATGGCATTATCAAGGTCGCCCCGCTCTACCACTGGAGCGAAGCCCAGATGGACGCCTACCTGGCCGAGCACAACCTGCCCAACGAAACCGATTACTTCGACCCAACCAAAGCGCTGGAAACTCGCGAGTGTGGCCTGCACACCCAGCTGTAAGCTCTGCTCTAAAAGCTTCCAGCTGAGGACAGCTGTCCCACAATAAGTACAAGCCCAGGCAACTCCTCGTACTTATGGGACCGCTGCACCTTGCGGGCATGAATCACCACTGGGAAGTTCTTGCTCCAGACTCTTGCTCCAGGGACTTCTCAATAAGGACAGCCACCCTACATTTGCGTACTATTACAACCAGCGGCAGCCCAGGCTGCCATGTAGTTACTGCGCCTCCGGCCAGATGTCATTCGTAGCGTCACAACAATCGCTACCACAGGAGATCACCATGGATTACCTCCCGCTATTTTTTAACCTGCACAACCAGCACGCATTGCTGGTCGGCGGCGGCCAGGTTGCCCTGCGCAAAGCCCGATTGCTGGTCCGTGCGGGCTGCCATATCACGGTTATCTCCCATCAGATCACCAACGAACTGCAAGACCTGCTGGACGAAAACCCAGGCTGTAGCGGCATTCTGGGCGAATACCACCCCGGCCTGCTGACTGAAAAGGCACTGGTGATCGCCGCCACCAATGATGACACACTCAATGCCCGTGTCTCGCTGGATGCCAAAGATCAGAACGTACCGGTCAACGTGGTCGACAGCCCGGCGCTGTGTACCTTCGTATTCCCGGCCATCGTCGATCGTTCGCCAATCGTCATCGGCATCAGTTCTGGCGGCAAATCCCCGGTGCTGGCCCGGATGACCCGCGCCAAAATCGAAACCCTGTTCCCCCAGCGCTATGCCAAGCTGGGCGAACTGGCGAGTAAGTTCCGCGCTCAGGTGAAAGCCAAATTCAACACCATTGGCCAGCGCCGTAACTTCTGGGAGCGCACTCTGGAGGGGCAGGTCGCCGAGCGAGTATTCGCCGGACGCCAGGACGACGCCGAACAGCTGATTCAACAGACGCTGGATACCGCCGACAGCAACCACAACGCCGGTGAAGTCTACCTGGTCGGTGGCGGCCCCGGTGACCCGGAACTACTGACGTTTAAAGCGCTGCGGCTGATGCAGCAGGCTGACATCGTATTCTACGACCGCCTGGTATCCAAAGAAGTGCTCGACCTCTGCCGTCGCGACGCCGAGCTGGTGTACGTCGGCAAGGCACGCGATGACCACGCCGTGCCGCAGCAAGGTATCAACCAGCTGCTGGTCGACCACGCCAAACTGGGCAAACGGGTACTGCGCCTCAAAGGCGGCGACCCGTTTATCTTTGGCCGCGGCGGCGAAGAACTCGAAGAGCTCAAAGCCAACAATATCCCGTTCCAGGTGGTCCCTGGCATCACCGCTGCCAGCGCCTGCTCCACCTACGCGGGCATCCCGCTGACCCACCGCGACTGTGCCCAGTCGGTCAAGTTTGTCACCGGTCAGCTGAAAAACCGTACCGCTGACCTTAATTTCGACGAACTGGTCCACCCCAATCAAACCGTGGTGTTCTACATGGGCCTGCACACCCTGCCGACCCTCACCGAACGGCTGATCACCCATGGCAAACCCGCGAGCACCCCGGTAGCTATTATCTCCAGAGGCACTCAACCGGACCAGAAAGTGCTCACAGGCACCCTGGCCTGCATCGTCGAACGCCAGGCCGTCGCCCAGCTGCCCGCACCGTCATTGGTCATCGTTGGTGAAGTGGTCAGCCTGCATCAGCAACTGGCCTGGTTCGGTGAAGACACCACGCCGTTGAACTAAGCTTATTAAGATCAGACAGCGGTCCCGCACCGGACCGCCGCCCAGGCTACCCAGCCCCGCCCTTTTGCGGTACTCTGCGCCCTTACTTTGCTAGCAATCAACGAGACCCCGATGGCCTATAAACTCACCGCCGAGCAACGCGAAAAGATCCAGCACCTGGATGCCGACAAACGTTACAACCACTTCATCGATAAAGTCAGCAAATGGGAAGAGATCTGGAGCCTGCGCGACGACGAAGGCTTCGTGCTGGTCAGCACCGATGATGAAGAGTGCATGCCCGTATGGCCGCACCCTGACTACGCCGCTGAGTGGGCCTCCGGCGACTGGGATGGCTGCGAGCCATTCAAAGTAGAGATGGAAGCCTGGCTCGATACCTGGCTGCCAGGCATGGAAGAAGATGGCATCGCGGTCGCTGTATTCCCAAACCTGGAAGAAAGCGGCATTGTTGAAGGCCCCCGCGAACTGGGCAGCAATATTATCCAGGCGATGGAAGGCTGACTCGACAGCCCAGCTGATGGGCACGCTTCGCTTTGCCACATCCTGCGACGATACGAAAACCGCTGTTAACCCGCAGGATGGGCAAAAGAGCGAAGCGATGTGCCCATCATCCAGCCTATAAAAAACCGCCGGTATCACTACCGGCGGTTTTTTGTTTTCGGCTCAGGCTTAACGCCTTACCACATCAGATCATCCGGGATCTCGAAGTCTTTGTACGGATCATCGTCATCGACCACGGTTTTCTCGTGCAGGCTGATAATCAGTGATTCATCCAGCTCCGCCACTTTGCGGGCGATGGTGCCATCAAGCAGCCAGTATTTATCTTCCTGGCGGACCACTGCCATGGTACCTACAGCAAGCATCTCCAGCTGACCTTTGGCCACGTAGATGGTTTTGATCGTGGTGCCATGGGTGAAGTTATAAGACACGGCCCCGTCTTTCGGCAGCGCGGTACGGTGCTGCTCTACCACCTGACGGGCGCGGGCCTGGGTTTCCTTCTGCATCCGCGTTTCATCACGCTGCTTATTCAGCTCACGGTCGCGGGCAGCCTTCTCTTCACGGGCCTGCTGCAACTGTTGCTGCTGCAGCTGCGCGGCCGCGGCCGCTTCCTTCGGTGACTGTTTTGCCTGTTTGGCAGTTTTACGTTTCTGCTGTTTGGCTTTCTTTGCCTGCTGTGTACTGGCAACGCCCATATTCAGCAACTGATCCTGTAGAGAACCGGCCATTGTTACCCTTTCCAATACTGTTAATGAATAATAACCGCACTATAACACGGGCCCTGGGACGAAGGTAAACGCCGCCTGTACACAAAACCCTTGACGGTTATTTGATCAGGCTGCGATACTGCCGCGCTATGAATTTTGCAATCAACGCCCTCAACCCTTCCAACACAGCCCCCTGCGTGCTGCGACGCCGCCTGGCTGAGATTTCCTGTGTCTGGAATTCGGGTGTGGATTCACACCGACGCTGACCCTTTCAGCGTTACGCCCCGAAAGAAGCCGCAGGTTAACCCCTGCGGCTTTTTTTATGCCTGTTTTTCCTGTTTTCCCTTTTATAAATACATCCGCCCCTGTGGCAAGGAACCCGATAATGACAATGTCTCCGATCACTCAACAGATCCCCCACCTGATCCCGATCACCCCACGGCCTGAGTTCGCGTTTGTCCGTGGCCAGGGCCATGAACTGTTTGATGATCAGGGCCGTCGTTACCTGGATCTGATCCAGGGCTGGGCGGTCAACACCCTGGGCCACAGCCCGGCGGCTATCCAGCAGGCGCTGGCCGACCAGGCCGGTCAGCTGATAAACCCCGGCCCCGCGTTTTATAATCAGCCGATGCTCGAGCTGGCTACCACCCTGTGCCAGCATAGCCATTTTGATCAGGCATTTTTTGCCAACAGCGGCGCGGAAGCCAATGAAGGCGCGATCAAACTGGCGCGTAAGTGGGGCCAGAAGTACAAACAGGGGGCATTCAAGGTCATTACTTTCAACGACAGCTTCCATGGCCGGACCCTGGCCACGATGTCTGCCACCGGTAAGTCAGCCTTCGAGCCGCTATTCGAACCTAAGGTCAGTGGCTTTACCAAGGTGCCATTTAACGATCTGGCCGCCACTGAGCAAGCCATCGACTCACATACCGTAGCAATAATGCTGGAGCCGATTCAGGGCGAAGCCGGGGTGATTCCGGCCAGTACTGAGTTTATGCAGGGACTGGAAGCACTGTGCCATCAGCACAACCTGCTGCTGATCGTCGACGAAGTACAAACCGGCATAGGCCGGACCGGCAGCCTGTTCGCCTATCAACAATACGGCATCAACCCGCATATGATGACACTGGGCAAAGGACTGGGCGGCGGCGTGCCGATCTCGGCCTTACTGATTGATAAAGCGATCAGCTGCTTCGAACCTGGCGATCAGGGTGGTACCTTTAATGGCAATCCACTGATGTGTGCCGTGGCAAATGCGGTGCTGGCCGAGGTGCTAGAGCCGGATTTTCTTAATCAGGTTAATCACAGCAGCAAAGCACTGAGCGCCGGACTGAGTGCACTGGCGCAGCGGCATGGGCTCGGCAACGTGCGGGGCAGCGGCCTGCTGCTGGCACTGAATACGGGTAATCGCAACGCCTCAACACTGGTGGAACAGGCCCGTGAGGCTGGATTACTATTAAACGCACCCCGGCCCGATACCTTGCGGTTTATGCCTGCGCTCACCCTCGGCCAGGGCGAAATCGACGAAGCGCTGAATATTCTGAACACCCTGCTGGAGCTGACGCCATGCAACCGTTAACCCCCGTTGTACAGCAAGACACCACCGGCTGCGGGCTGGCGGTGATCGCCACATTAACCGGCCAGCCCTATACGCAGATAAAAGCTCGCGCCGCTGAACTGGGCATCCACCCGGAAGATACGCGGATCTGGTCTGATACGGATTATGTCTACCGGCTGGCCGCAGACCAGGGTTTAAGTCTGGCCCTGGAACCCACTCCATTTAACAGTTGGGACAACCTGCCAGACCTCGCCATCATGGCAATCAAATGGCGACGGATTAACGGTGTGCCGTTCTGGCACTGGGCGGTATTTCAGCGTGCAGAAGGGGAAGCCCATGTGCTGGACTCCGGTATCCGGCTTAAACATCACCGCCGGAGCGACTTCTGGCGGATACAACCGAAATGGTTTATTGAAGTGAGACGCTGACAGGCCGTGCCCGGGCTTGCCTCAAACTCCAACGCATCGCGAGCAAGCTCGCTCCTACGAGAGCATCCGCACAACCGTAGGAGCCAGCTTGCTGGCGATCATTAGTAGCAGCGACGTCCCGTCGCGTCCGCCGCTACCCATCAAACCTGCCCCAGACTAAACCGCTGCCCGGCACTTTCAATGATCAGCTGTTCTCCTCCGTCGCAGGGCTCCAGCGTGGCCAGCTCCACCAGCTGGTAGAACACCGGGCGGCTGATCAACCCTTCCATGCCGAAGCGCATCATCAGGTAGGGGCTGGGCTCGCCGGTTGTCTCATCTACCGATACCCGGATCGGATGCTCGGCATCGGCACGCAGATGGTCTTCGGTGCTGCTGGTAAACCAGAGCTCCGGACCCTGCTCACCGGGCACCTGCTCCACACCCGTCAGCACAAAGGGCACGTCATCCACCTGGATACCAATTTTTTCCACCGGGGTTTTAAGGAAGTAATTATCCCCTTCACGCCAGAGCACCCGCGCAAACAGGTTCACCATCCGCTGACGGCCGATGGGCGTACCCATATAAAACCACTGGCCGTTGCGGGCGATGCGCATATTAATATCGCCGCAGAACGCCGGGCTCCACTGGTCCACCGGTGCAATGCCGGTCGCATCATGCTGGGCCAGCTGCTGGCTCACTGCTGCCAGGTCAAATGCGGGGGTCTGTGTCTGAGTCACCTTACTACCTTCTTTATTGTTCTATGGTTTACTCAAGTCTACGAGTCGTTGCCAGCCATCTCAAATCAGATTCATGCAAGCGAATTAAATCGCCTCATCTCAACTGCAAAAACTTTCATCTTATAACCTAATCACATGAAAACGATTCATTGTTAGACTGTATAGCAATTAAAGACACCTCAGACGAAGTACTGCACTATGAAATCTGATCTGCGCCAGAAATTTACTGACCCCTCCCGTGGGGTTTATTTTATCGGCACCTGCCCGCCCAAAATCAGCACCAGTGCTGAGCAGCTGGACGACATCGGTGACAAACTGCTGGCCCGTCTCAGCCATATCGATTATGACGGTCTGGTGGTATACGACATCCAGGATGAGAGCAGCCGGGTTGAAGCACCACGGCCGTTTCCCTACATGGAAACCCATGACCCGCGCATGTACTCCCGTTTGCTCCGTGAGAAGGCCCAGTTGCCAGTCATCACCTATAAAAGTGTGTCCCAGCGCAGCAAGGCTGATTTTCAGCAGTGGCTGGCCGAAGCGGCGTCTGAATATGGGGTGGAAGATCTGGTACTGGTGGGCAGCCCCTCTTCGGCGGGCGATGTGAAGCTGCCACTCAATGATGCCTATGAAGCGCTACGCGACAGTGATCATGATTTCCAGCTCGGGGGCGTGACCATCGCCGAGCGTCATGCCAGTAAAGGCAATGAACACGAGCGCCTGTTGACCAAATCCGACCAGGGCTGTGAGTTCTTTATCTCCCAGGCGGTATACAACCCTCAGGCCACCATTGATCTGCTAACCCGCTATGCTCGCAGCTGCCGTGATCAGGGCATTGCACCCAAGCGTATTATTCTGACTTTTACTCCCTGCGGTAGCGCAAAAACGCTGGAGTTTATGGAATGGCTGGGCATCTCCGTACCCGACGCTACGCGTTGGCATATCCTGGATGCCAAAGACCCACTGGCAGAGTCCGTGCGTATTTGTCGCAGCAATTTAGAGCAGATTCTGGATGCCGTGATCCGCTATGAACTGCCACTGGGGCTGAACATTGAGAGTCTGACTAATCGTAAAGACGAGATCGATGCCTCTATCCGTCTGTTCAAGCTACTCAAAGCGACGCTGGACCTGAAACTGGCCGAACAGGCACTGTAACATCTTCCCCTTCGTCATCTGTCCCACACAGGTGGCGCTTTCTGCCGACTAATAAGTACATATCAGACCCGTTTCAATACCCCATAATACGGCTTAACCAGATAATTAAGCACACTGCCTCACCAGGTTAACGCTAACAACTGGCTTGTGTACGTACATGCCTTAATAACAATTAATCATCGCCTGTCGCCATGGATAAAGAGCATTCATTCTTTAGACTATAAAATGACAATTTTATTAACGTTTGAACGTCTTTAGCCGACATAGTCCAGTGCATTTTGCCGTAGATCATAAAAAGGGGCTTACAGGGCCAAAAAGGCAATCCAGGCCGTATCAGATCAGCTCCATGAGGCTGCTCAACATTTAATATTGCTGTAATGTCTTTACCAAGGCGTTGTAAGCAAAAATAAATACTATGTATGGATATGGGTGACAGGCACCTGGTGCCAGGTTCGATCGAGCTGACATTTCTAATGTGTTCCAACGTCTACAGATTTATGGATTTCAGATCGGCAGCCAGAACACGCAGTTCCGGCAGTATAAAGGGAACGGACTTTCAAGGTGGATAGTACATGCGTTTTTTGAATAATCTTCCCGTCAGAAAAAAACTGGCGGTCATCATTGTTATGCTGGTAGGCCTCGCTCTGGCCCTGGAAGCGATCAACCTGATCGAATACAAATCTCAACTGGAGCACTCTCGCGCTGTTCAGTCACGGGAGATCGTCTCCAGCGCTCATGCCATTGCACAGTATTACCACCAGCAAGCACAGAAGGGTGAACTGGACGAGAGCAAAGCCAAACAGCTTGCCCTGGATGCCATTGCTGCCATGCGCTACGACACCACCAATTATGTATTTATTGGTAACCTCCAGGGCGAGGTTGTCATGCACCCCATTGATAGCTCCCTGAATGGCAAAAACCTCACTAACGCCCCTGATGCAAATGGTGGCATGTTCTTCCAGGACATAATGCGAGTCGCCCGTGAAAAACAGGAAGGCCTGGTTGAGTATTACTGGACACGGCCAAACCAGTCAGAAGCGGTGCCTAAAATATCCTACGTCAAACTGTTTCGGTCATGGAACTGGATGGTCGTCACCGGCGTCTATGTCGATGATATCCAGGAGCTGTTTTTCCAGCAGCTCATGAACGCACTGCTGATTCTGGCACTGGCTGTACCATTGATTGTGATGTTCTCCTTGCGGATCGCCAGCGGCATCACCCAGCCGTTACTTGCGATAAGCGCCGTTATGCAACGGGTATCCAAAGGCGACCTGACCGGCCAGGTGGAGCACACCAGCCGCGACGAGCTGGGCCACCTTGCACAGAACGTTAATGAAACCGTGCAGGAGCTGCGTACTCTGATCAAGCATGTTGGCATCTCCTGTGTGCAAATTCGCGAATCTTCAGAAAGCGCAGCTGCAACAACAGCTCAGACGTTTGCGGGCGTTAAGCGCCAGCACGAAGAAACGGAAGCTCTGGCCACCGCCATGCACGAAATGGCAATGACCGCCCAGGAAGTTGCTGATACTGCCGAGCGCACTGCCTCCAGCAGCCATGATGCCAACGATGCTGCCAATCAGGGCAATCAAATTGTTGATACCACCATTGGCCGGATTAATAACGTTGCTGATGAGATGCAGAAATTGCTGACCACCATTAGCCAGCTGGAACGTGATACTGAAGAAGTCGAAAACATTCTGAACATCATCAGCGAGATCTCAGACCAGACCAATCTGCTAGCACTCAACGCGGCGATTGAAGCGGCCCGCGCTGGTGATCAAGGCCGAGGGTTTGCGGTGGTTGCCGACGAAGTCCGCCAGCTGGCTAAACGGACTCAGGAATCTACCGAACAGATCCGTGAGCTTAACGAGCGGCTCAAGTCAGCCTGCCACAATGCTGTATCCATGATGAAAAATGGCCACCAGCATACCCAGAACAGTGCCACTAGCGCACAACAAGCTGGCGAATATATCCACACCATTGTGGGGCAGGTCAACACGATTATGGACATGAACACCATGGTCGCCACAGCAGTGAAAGAACAAAGCGCTGTCGCCGAAGATATGAACCGAAACATAACGACTATCTCGCAGATTGCCGAGGAAACCAGTCAGGGTGCGAACGAAACCGCCAAGACCAGCCACAACCTGGCTGACCTTGCCCGACAGATGGAACAACGCCTCGACGCCTTCAAAATCTGACCCATCACCCGCCTCGACCCGAGGCGGGTATTCAGCAACCCAGCCAGCCCGCGCATACCTTCCGACATAGACACCTCTCATACATAGTGCCCATCACTGAGCAATTCAGTACTTAATAATTAGCAGAGCAACTATTCAGTATCTTTTTTAATTAACAACCGATCCAGATCAGTAAAAAAAACTGCCAGCCAGGATAAAACATCATAGTGGAATCATATATTTCACAAACCCTGAAAAATAATAACCCGTAGGCACGTCAGCAAGTCCATTACAGACTGACCGGCATTACCGCTTAAGGCGGTAACCCGAAACTGCTGATCTGACTTACGATCGCACCCGGCAACATAAAGAATAATCATTCAATTTCAACTTGCCTAACCATGTTTTTTCATGCTGAGCGCAGTTGAATGTTATGCCGGATAGCAATCAAAGGTAGGAAAACAATGCAACTCCTTCGTAATTTACCGGTAAGGCACAAACTGGGTTTCATCATTGTGTTGCTGCTTGGCCTTACTCTGGTGCTGGAATTTTTTAATATCTGGGACTATCGATTTCAGCTACAAAAATCAAGAGAGGTGCAATCCCGCGAAATCGTTTCTACCGCCAGCTCTATCGTGCAGCACTACTTTGACCTGTCAAAACGCGGCAAACTGGATGAAACACAGGCCAAAGCAGATGCCCGATCCGCTCTTGCTGCCATTCGCTATGATAAAACCAACTATGTATTTATCACCGATCTGAATGCACGCATTATTATGCATCCCCTCAAGCCACAACTTGATGGCAAGGATATGCGCGATGCAGCCGACCCCAGCGGTTTCAAACTCTTTCAGGCATTCGCCGATATTGCCCGCAGTAAGGGGGAGGGCCGGGTAAATTATATCTGGGCCCATCCCAAGCATGGTGAGCCTGTGTCCAAAATATCCTACGTAAAACGCTTTGAACCCTGGGACTGGATTATCGGCACCGGTGTCTATGTCGACGATATTGACCTGCTGTTTCGCAACCAGCTGGCCAACGCGCTGATTGCACTGGCCATCGTTGTGCCATTGATTGTCTATATCTCCATCGTTGTGGTGCGCGGTATTACGACGCCATTAAGTGATATAAACCGGTTGATGCGACAGGTTGCCAAAGGTGATCTGACCGGCCAGGTCGCCAGTGAAGGCAATGATGAAATGGGCAGGCTTGCACACAATGTGAACGAAACCGTGCGTGAGCTACGCACCCTTATCCAGCACGTTGGCAACTCCTGCAGCCTGATCCGCGAAGCCTCGGAAAAAGCTGCCCATACCACTCAGCACACCTTTGATGGCATCCGCCGCCAGCATGAAGAAACCGAAGCACTGGCCGCCGCTATGCATGAGATGGCGATGACCGCTCAAGAGGTCGCCTGCACCGCTGAACGCACTGCCGCCAGCAGTCATGATGCCGACAGCGCAGCCCATACCGGCAACAACATTGTTAATAAAACGATCTCCCGTATCACTGATGTCGCGAGCGAGATGCAAAGTCTGCTGACGACCATCAGTCAGCTGGAGCGTGATACCGAAGAGGTGGAAAATATCCTGAATATAATCAGTGATATCTCTGATCAGACTAACCTGCTGGCCCTTAATGCAGCCATCGAGGCTGCCCGGGCTGGTGATCAGGGCCGAGGGTTTGCTGTCGTTGCCGATGAGGTGCGCCAACTGGCAAAACGTACCCAGGAGTCCACTGAACAGATCCGCGGCCTGAACGAACGACTGAAGTCAGCCTGTCATAACGCCGTCGCCATGATGAAAAACGGCCACGAACATACCCAGCGCAGTGCCAGCAGTGCAGAAGAAGCAGGCCAGTATATTCATACCATTGTCAGCCAGGTTAACGAGATTATGGATATGAACACTATGGTCGCCAGCGCCGTAAAAGAGCAAAGCGCAGTTGCCGAAGATATGAACCGCAACATCACCACCATTTCGCAGATTGCTGAAAGCACCAACGAAGATGCCAGTTCAACCGCAGATACCAGCCGTGCGCTGGCCAATCTGGCAAAAGATATGGAGCAGCGCCTGGCCGCCTTTAATATCTGAGCCCAGGGGCGGTAACCCCGCCCCTTTAATCGCCTGAATAGGCGTACAGGAAGGTATCAGCATTTGAAGATAATAAAACTGTGATGAAGGTCGCAGTATCTGGCAACGAAGCTGTAGATAATGCTTTGCGGTCGGCCCCAGTAAAAACCAGGCTGGCACCCGAACCAGCACTGCGGTCAGGGAGGGTGGGTCACCCAGCACAAAAGCAGCTATCCCCTTCAGCTGTGCATACGTGTTATGTACCATTTAAACAGAGCTCCCTGAGCACCTGACAAACCCTCCTTACTACACTTTCATCAATGGGCTCCACTAAAGCAGCCTGTTTTACCGGTGCGTAAAGCCTGTGCAAAATATCACCTATCTATACCGGTGACCGCAGTGCATATCTCCCGGCTAACCACACTTATCCTGAAACGTTATTTGTGACCGGGCATTATTCTCGATTATCTGCCATAATCTCGAGCAGATATGTGCTCGCGTAACAGGATTATAATCAGAGTGAAGCTGGAAATTTTTGGCTGTAGTGGCGGTATAGGCAAAGGCCTGAAAACCACAACCTTTCTGCTGGACGACACCCTGCTGATCGATGCTGGCACGGGTGTGGAACTGCTGACCATGGAACAGATGCTGAAGATTCGCACTGTTGTCATCAGTCACGCCCATGTCGACCACATTGTCGGCTTACCACTGATGCTGGCAACAATTTACGATCAGCATCAACACCCCATCGATGTTTACGCCCTGCCAGACGTCATTCAAGCCCTGCAGGCACATATATTTAACTGGACCATCTGGCCTGATTACACCACCCTGCCAGAGTACAACCCCATTCTGAAACTACATGCCCTGAACGTCAGCGATACTCTGCAAACCCCCGCTCATCATATTACTGCCCTGCCCGCTGCCCACCCGACGCCTACCATTGGTTTTCTGGTATCTGATGGCCAACGTCGCTTTGTATTCACCGGCGACACCGGCTGTAATGATGCCCTCTGGCCAATACTCAATAGCAGCCCGCCGGATTTACTGATCATCGATGTTTCTTTTACCGACGATGTACAGGAACTGGCTCGCCTCAGTGGCCACCTGACCCCCAGCCAGCTGGTGGACCAGCTCGGTCAGCTTAATCAGCCCTGCCCGGTGCGCATTACGCACCTTAAGCCAGGTTTTGAGCAAGCTATCATGCAGCGCTGCCAACACCTGCTGCCTGACTGGGATCTCGATGCACTCAGACAAGGTGATTGCTTCAGACTGCAGGCTATCGAACCCTGTCCTGACTAATATTGGCAACAGTCCACAACAGGCCTGACTAAGGGCCTGTGAACAGCATTCAACGCTCCAATAAATCGGGTAATTCCCGCCCGCTACCGGTATCATTGCGCCTGCAGTAATCATTTTACGAGAGAGAACAATGGCGCAGATCGGTCAATACAACACGCTGACAGTACTCAAAGCACGCGACTTTGGTGTATTTCTGGATGGCGGCGAGCACGGTGAAATCCTGCTTCCTAAACGCTACGTCCCAGACGGCTGCAAGCCGGACGACTCAATTGAGGTATTTGTCTACCTTGATTCCGAGGATTATCTGATCGCCACCACCGATGCTCCTTTTGCTGTGGTGGGAAAATTCGCCGCCCTGCGGGTTAAAGACCTCAACCGGGTTGGTGCGTTTCTGGACTGGGGGCTTAGCAAAGACCTGCTGCTCCCGTTCAGCGAACAGAAAAAGCCATTGAAGAAAGGTGACCTGGTCGTCGTTTATATCTATCTGGATACCAACACCGACCGCATCGCAGCGTCCGCAAAACTCGATAAATTTATCGATAAAGGCCCGACACCGTTCACCAAGGATGAGGCAGTCAAGCTACTAATCACCGATCACACCGATATCGGCTACGCCGCACTGATCAATAATCAGTATCAAGGTGTGGTATACGACAATGATGCCTTCCGTCAGTTGTCCTACGGCGAGCATATCGATGGATTTATCAAGAATATCCGCCCCGATGGCAAAGTTAACCTGATCCTTCAGCAGCCAGGGTTTGGCAAAGTCGAAGGCATTGCGGCCGATGTCCTGCAGCGTCTGCGCGAAGAAGGTGGCTATATGGCCGTCAATGACAAAAGCTCTCCAAAGCTGATATCCAGCCTGTTTGGCACCAGCAAAAAGAGTTTTAAAATGGCCATCGGCACGCTGTATAAAGCGCGTCTGATTACCATTGAAGAAGCCGGCATCCGTCTTAACGACGCGTAAATACCGCGGGTATGAACACTGTTTCCACAACAGTGTTCATACCCGGCGCTATACATCCTCTGTTTCAACAGCGCCCTGAACACGACACCGCCCAATCGAAGCCGACGCACAGATCTGTCCATCTGGCATCGTAGCTCCGCTCAGATCCGCCTGACTGAAGTTCACCCCACTGAGTTGAGCATTGGTGAGATAACTCTCCGTAAAATCACTGCCACTACAATCAGCCCCAACCAGACAAGTGTGAAACAGATCAGCGTGAAAGAAGTCAGCTTTTTTCAGACTGGCTCCGGTCAGGTCTGCGTTATAAAAGCTGGTCTCAAAAAAATCAGCACCATCAAAACAGCTATTCACCGCAACCGCAGCATTAAGGTTGGCCTTACTCAGGCAAGCATCACTGAAATCAGCTCCGCTAAGCTGACTATGGAAGAGATCACAGTCGCGTAGTGTCGCCCCCTGCAAGCGGGCATTGGTCAGGTCTGCCTTATACAGGTTTGCCCCACTGAGGTCCGCCCCCCTCAGGTCCGCTTCACTCAGGCAACAGTAGCTCAGATCAGCCTCCTGCAAGCCGGCGTCACGAAAGTCCGCCTGACTCAGGTCCTGGCCACTCAGGCATTTGCCATACCACTGTACCGCGCGAAATACTTTACCCATGCTCATCACATACCCCTCTGCTTTTCAGGGGTTACTCTAACATGGGGGCCAGATACAGAAACGCCAGCGATTACGCTGGCGTCAAAGAAACCGATAGAGACAGCGAACCTCAGCCGCTAACAGTCTGTCGTCCTGATTGATCGTAGCGAGGCAAGGCAGCAGATCAATACTAAGTCCGACAGGCTGCTAGCCAAAGGTTGCACTCAGGTCCTGCAGACCCAGCACTCGAGCGTTCAGGCTACGGGCATCTTCATGTACATCCCGGGTACTGCTGACACTGAGGTCTGCAACCGTGTTGATCTTCTCAATTCCCTGGCCAATCTCATTGGCGACCATATGCTGCTGTTCTGCGGCCGCAGCAATCTGGGAAGACAGATCAGCGATGGCATGAATTGAGCCGGTAATCCGCCCCACTCCCTGCTCACTCTCCTGGGCACTGAGCAGACAACGTTCAGACTGGTTATAACCCTGCCCACTCTGCCTGACCAGCAACTGTAAGGCTTCTCGGACTTCCGTCATATGGCGCTGGCTAAGCTCGGTAATTTCAGCAGTGCGTGCCGACAGGTTACGGACCTCATCAGCCACCACCGCAAAGCCGCGTCCATACGAGCCTGCACGAGCTGCTTCAATCGCCGCATTGAGTGCCAACAAATTAGTCTGCTCCGCAATTGCCTGAATCTCGCCCATAACCGCCTGGACACCATCGACCTTACCCGACAGCGCCTGTGCCTGATCACTGGCCTGGCTAACACTGTCTGCCAGCTGGCGAATCTCCTGACAGCTGCTCTGACTGGTGGCCATCACCCGCTCACACTCATCAACCACCTGCTGCGTCTGGCTACTGGTATTCTGGGTATTACGTGCAACTTCTTCAATGGTACAGGCCATCTGGTGAATCGCGGCAGCCACCTGCTCGATTTCTTTACGCTGTTGCCCAGCCCCTACCTCAAGTGATTCGACGGAACTCGTCAGCGACTGGGCAATGGTTTGCAGTTGCCCCGCAGCATCGCGGGTACGTCCCAGCACCGTAGCAATACGGGCGTCCTTCATCTGCAGGTGATAGTTAACGACACTGAATTTATCAGAACCGGTATACACCGCCCGACACAATGCGCTGTCGTACTCACGCTGTAGCCCTTTTACCAGACGAGGCAATCGTAACAGCTCATCCGAAAACAGCATAACCGTCAGCATGGTAACCAGAGCCAGTGGAATCAGTGCCTGAACAGATAACAAAGACAGGGTCAAACCCAGTGTTGCCAGCACACTTATCGACCACAACGGCACCCTGGCGGCCCGCATCAACTTACCCAGGCTGAACTGCTGCTCCTTCGCATACAGCTGCTGAGCCCGCTGCTTTACGCGGTCAGCTGGCCGACGGCGCACCGACTGATAACCAACAATCTGATTACCCTCATGTAACGGAGTCACGTAGGCATCTACCCAGTAATAACCGCCATCACGAGTGCGGTTTTTGACCACTCCGCGCCAGGGTTGCCCATTGCGCAATTTGCCCCATAAGTCACCAAAGGCAGCTGCAGGCATATCCGGGTGGCGGATCATATTATGGGGCCGCCCAAGTAGTGACTCGCGGTTATAGCCACTCACCCGGCAGAATGCATCATTACAGTAGGTGATCGTACCTTTCAGGTCTGTTGTTGTGACCAGCTCTTCACCCACCTGCAGCAGTACTTCCCGGCCATTTACGCGATTCATGCTTGTTCCTTATGCAAACAGACTGACGCTCAGGCGTATCGATAAAAACCGATGACAACCGCTCTGATATCTACCTGATTTTATGTAAGGCGCGAAATATACTGCGCAGCCAGCCCAGCGTAAAGGTTACAAATCGAAAACATACTCAAAAACAAGCATAAAAAAGCATTGACTTGAATCAGTACCTTTAAAAACAAATGGTTGAAGACTATATTTAAACATCGTTAAAATAAATAAATGTTAACGAAATAACCTAGCCAGAAAGCAGCAGCTTAACTCGCTGCTGCACGTCGCCGCGTACCCTGAGCAGCCTTTTTCTTGCGACTGCCAGCCGATGAACTTTTTCGTCGCCGGGGTGGCTGAGAGGAAACCGCCCGGACCCCACGCAGCGCCTCTGGCACACCGGCACAAGCCTGCACAATCAGCTGCTGCAAGCTTTCCGTCAGTGGCTGCATAAACCCTTGATAACTAGTGACCCGCTGGCAAATATCGTTTAGCTGAGACTCCCAACGGGCAGTCATATCCGGCTGCGTTGCCAATTCTGGCAGGCTGTTAATCAACGCCCGCCCGGTATCGGTAGCATGAATCGTCTTGCCATCTCGTTGCAGAAATGTGCGGCGAAATAGCAGCTCGATGATGCCCGCACGGGTGGCCTCGGTCCCCAGTCCATCGGTTTCTTTAAGTACTTTTCTCAACTCAGGGTCTTTAACAAAGCGGGCAATACCCGTCATTGCTGCCAGCAGTGTGGCATCAGTAAACGATTTAGCGGGCTGAGTCATTTTTTCCAGCAAACAGCCTTCGGTGCACTGCACCTTATCTCCTTTTTTAAGGTCAGGCAGGGCTGACTGCTCACCTTCATCAGTATTCGCATCGACCGCACGCTTAACCCCGCCAAACAATAGCTTCCAGCCCGGATCCAGCGTTTGCCTGGCCCGCGCACGAAACAGCCCACCAGAGATTTCGATATCAAGCTGCCTGTCGCTGTAACACCAGGCGGGATAAAACTGAGCAATATACTGGCGGGCGATCAACTCATAGACCTTCTGCTCATCGCTGCTGAGGCGGGTCGGATCTACTTTTTTCGCCGTCGGGATAATCGCGTGATGAGCTTCGACCCTTTTATCGTTCCATGTTTTGCTACGCAGCGACAGATCAGCCTGCTGCCCGGCAACAGCCAGCCCGGGGCAACAGAAGCCCACCGCACCGATCACCGCAGCCGCTTCGCTAAAGTGCTCAGCGGGCAGGTAGCGACAGTCCGAACGTGGGTAAGTGATCAGTTTATGCTTCTCATATAGCCCCTGACAGGTATCCAGTACTCGCTTGGCATTCAAACCAAAGCGTTTTGCCGCATCAATCTGTAATGAAGACAGGCTATAGGGTAATGGTGCGGCCTGCTGCTTACGTTTGTCTGACGCTGACACCACACTGCCGGGCTGGTTATGAATACGCGCCACAACGTTTTCTGCCAGCGACCGGGACAGTACCCGGCCCTCTTCATCCTGCCAGGGGCGACAGGCTTCACTGGGCAGCCAGCGGGCTTTGAACAACTCGCCTGCGGCAGTCTTTAACAATGCCAGTACTTCAAAATAAGGCACGGGCCTGAACGCCTCGATCTCCTGGTCACGACGTACAACCAATCCAAGAATCGGTGTCTGCACCCGGCCGACTGATAGCACACCGTTGTAGCCCGCCTGTCGCCCCTGAATAGTATACGCCCGTGTCATATTAATACCGTACAGCCAGTCCGCCCGGGAACGGGCCAGCGCAGACACCGACAGGGGCATAAACTCGCGATTGTCACGTAGCTGCTGCAGGGCTTTGCGCACCGCAGCCGGATTCAGATCGCTGATCAGACAGCGTTTAACCCCTTCTCGTCGTGCCCCTTTCACCCCCAGGTAATCAATCACTTCATCCACCAGCAACTGTCCTTCACGATCAGGGTCACCGGCATGCACCAGCTGGTCCGCTTCTTTAACCAGCTTACGTAGTACCGCCAGCTGCTTACGCGTTTTCGGCTTGGCTTCCAGTTTCCAGTTATCGGGAATAATAGGGAGATGGGCCAGCTGCCATGACTTATAACGCTCATCATAAGCATCCGGTTCAGCCTGCTCCAGCAGGTGGCCGATACACCAGCTGACCACCGAGCCATCTGAAGCACGAATGCAACCGTCTTCATTTTTATGGGGTTTAGGCAGAACAGCCGCAATAGCACGGCCCAGGCTCGGTTTTTCAGCGATGTACAGAATCATGACTCAGGACTCACAGCAAATACTGTATAAATAAACAGTCGCATTGTAGCCAGAGTCTATACCCCCTGTCGAGTATGGGGGCTACGGCAATCACCTCAGGTGCGGGGCTGGCTCTCCCGTAATGGATCAGCAACCGAGGGCCGACTCCAGATATATGCCAGAGCAACGATTACGGTGAGTACAACAAGGGCTTTGAGAGACAGGTCGAACGACCTGAACAGCAGTGGGTAACTGACCATTACCAGCATCATTGTCGTTGACAGGCACTTGACCTTTAGCGGGATAATACCATGCTGCTCCCAGTCTCTAATCAGCTGCCCAAACAGCCGATGCTCGAGCAGCATACGATGAAAGCGCGGCGATGAACGGGCAAAGCACCAGGCTGCCACTAACACAAACGGGGTTGTTGGCAGTAACGGTAAGACAACACCGATAAGACCCAGCAGCAATGCAATCACACCTGCTGAAAAGAACATTACTCGCTTCATATGCATCCCACCCTGTATAGAACTACCTGCAGGCAGTCTTCATGTCAGGTAGAGCCGCTACCTGCATTGGCAGCGCCATCAAACAATAGCACATGAGATTTATTTCGCCTAAAACCTGGGCCTAACCGTTTGAAATGCTTTAAGAAACATAACCGGGATAAGAAAATCTGTTGTATACGCTTATGAATATCCAACAAGAATATCTAAATGAGCATCAACTGAAAGATGCTAACTGGGGATGGATTATACTATCATCGACACTATACATTGTAATGCGGAGAGTGAAGTAGCGTCACGCTTCTGTCTGTTAAAAATCACTATACTTTGTGCAATATATTGAATATAAAAAAGCAGGCCAACGGCCTGCCTTTCAGTAATCTAAAGGCATCAGAGACTACTGAGGGCTAACCTGATCTGCCTGTGGCCCTTTCTGGCCATCCACTTCAATAAAGCTTACTGACTGGCCTTCAAGCAGTGTACGACGACCCTCGCCAATGATTGAACGGAAATGAACGAACAAGTCTTTGCCGCTCTCACGTTCAATGAAGCCATAACCTTTCTCATCGTTAAACCACTTCACTGTACCAGTCTTTTTATCAGCCATCTTCCTGCTCTCATCGCAATTTCGGGTAGTCGTCTGAGTCATACTATTGATTAGTATGACTACCTCATTACATTATGCTCGATGACTACAGGAGCCGACAGAGAAAATTATTAATATTCCCTGCCCGAGCGTCATAAGAGTAGTGCCAAACATAATGGAATCACTATAATATAAGGCCATGATTAAACACAACGCGTATGTGATTATTTTTTGACCACACCAGAAATCATTAACTTTCGATAAATGTAATATTTCTATGGTGAACAGACGCGCAAAATTCTCTTATAATATTGAGAAACACTATAAAACAGTAAACATTTCAGCTGGTTAACTCTTCGTATATTTTTCGCACCTGCAAAATAAAACATCAGCCTGTTTCTGGTAAAACGCTGGAGTAGCAGGCCACCAGAAAGAGCAACCTACTCGCTATTCTCACAACAGTAGCCACAAAAAAGCAGAGGTCGAGGCTAGTACTCCGTCTTCTCTTTGTACTCACACAGGTCTTCAATCAGGCAGGCTCCGCAACGTGGTTTACGGGCTATACACACATATCGCCCATGCAGAAGAAGCCAGTGATGGGCATCAAGCAGAAATTCCTTTGGCACAAAGCGAAGCAATTTTTGCTCTACCTCATTCACATTATTCCCTGGCGCAATACGGGTACGATTAGAAACACGGAAGATATGAGTATCCACCGCCATGGTCGGCCAGCCAAATGCCGTATTCAGGACCACGTTTGCTGTTTTACGCCCAACCCCAGGCAATGCTTCCAGCGCAGCACGATCTTCAGGCACCTCTGAACCATGCAGGTCAATCAGCATACGACAGGCCTTGATCACGTTTTCAGCCTTACTGTTATACAGGCCCAATGTTTTGATGTAGGCCTTGAGGCCATCTACACCCAGGCCATAAATCGCCTCCGGCGTGTTAGCGACCGGAAAAAGCTTTGCAGTCGCTTTATTCACGCCAACATCGGTGGACTGAGCCGACAGCGTTACTGCAACCAGCAGCTCAAAGGGGGTGCTGAAAGCCAGCTCGGTCGTTGGGTGCGGATTTTCATCACGCAGGCGGGTGAAAATCTGGTGGCGCTTATCTTTGTTCATGGCGTCGGCAATTCTGGCGAAAGAAGCCCCAGTAAAACCACTGGGCTGGCCATATTAACAGCCTGATGTGCCAGGCACTATGCCACACGACTAATGTCCCCTCGCAGCGGCAAGCTCACTAACCACCGCTAAAGCTAAGCTCAGTTATCGCCCAGCCCATATACAGAGAAACGGTTACGACCATGTTGCTTGGCATGGTAAAGCGCCTGGTCTGCTTGAGTAATCCACTGAGCCGGGGAACCGGTTTCTGCCTGAAGCTCACTGACTCCAAGGCTAACCGTAAAGCTGATTTTCGCATCACCCGCCTCCACTTCAATGCTCTCCGCTGCCCGACGCACTCGCTCACAATATATTTCAGCGTTAACACTGTCGGTATCCATTAAGACAACCGCGAACTCTTCACCACCATAGCGTCCGACAACATCTGTTTTTCGCGCCAGTGATGCCAGCAGGTTAGATAAATGTCGAATGACTTCATCCCCCGCCGGGTGACCGTAGGTATCATTGATCGCTTTGAAATGATCGATATCCAGCATCACAAGGCAACTTTTGACCTGTGTACGCTGATAGCGACTGAATTCATGATCCAGACACTCTTCCCAGTAACCCCGATTAAAAAGCCCGGTGAGGCGATCTTCACGGCTAAGATCCTTCAGCTTTGCATTCGCTGCCTGCAGCTGTAAACGCGTCATAGCGACATCGGTCACATCATAAATCAGTATCCCAACATGGTTCACATCGCCATTAGGGGATGTTAAGGGAATCAACGATACATTCTGGTACATAAATGAAGCCCGCCCGGTAATTGGACGGTGACTTTTAAATTCAAACAGAAATGGCCGTTGCTCCCAGGATATGTAAGATGGATTTTTCAGCATGAACACGGCGTCGAGCTTGCGTCGCAACCAGCCAGCGGGCAGCTCTTTAAAGACAGCCATTAGATTATGCTGTTGTATATCCGAGGCGGGTACACCTGAATGATTCGCCATGAAACTGTTCCATAGCTGCACATTGTACTGACGGTCAACAACGAGCAGACCTACATCCAGGGTCTGCAACAAGCCCAACTGCCAGTGAAGCTCTTCAATCCCGTTCATATCCTGTTGATCACCCATTAAAAGTATCTGGCTATCTGCTGCAGTCGTGGGGTTGAGTCTTCCGTAAACACCAGCATCAAATCACACTGAATATCATAATCTTCAATACTGTAGTGAATGTTAATGGCCATCGCATGCTGCCACCCTTCACCCTCACCGACCAGACCATCAAAATCATCCAGGATTACGGGTGAGGCGCGACTGAACGAGATATCCATCTGCTGCTCAAAACTCCCCAGAAAAGCGCCTATCAGTGTATTCGCCACCTCCATCAGCAGCTCGGCCTGTATGCTTTGATCGCCCATGCTTTGCGCACCCAGTAACCGTTCCAAGGCACTAAAATTAGATTCACGAAACATCAACAATGCTTCACCTGCGATACCATTGCCTATAAACCCCTGGCTAACGGTCTGAATACGCTGCTCTGCCGCATGATGCAATTGGAGATCAAGCTCATCACGGGATTTAAACGCAACGACAGGGATCGGCAGGCTTACAAAGACATCAAGCAAGCGTGCCAGAAGGTCTCCAGCACGGCCCATCGCAATGTTGGCAATTTCCTGATAATACTCGGGTAATTCAGTAGGCCTGTCGGCAATTATTTCAACCGGATTATCAAGTTCACTCAATAAACCAAAACGATTAAGCACCTTTGCAACGATCGCAGGTGTGGTTGGCTTTTTGATAAAATCCAGCGCACCCAGTGCCATTACCCGATTATAAGCCGTCGACTGCACATCACCAGAGACCACAATCACCATCACAGGCAAGTCGTCCCGGCGTATACGCTCAAGCACTTCGTAGCCATCCATGATTGGCATATTGAGGTCGAGAAACAGCAAGTCTGCTTTCCCCATCTTGATCGCATCCAGCGCTTCAAGACCATGTTCAGCAAAACTTACATCGACATTCCATCCTTCTAATGCACGCGCCATTTGCCGACGTGCCAGACGGGAGTCATCACAGATAACCACCGGTATGGCTGTAGTCACAAATATTCCCTCAATAAAACAACTTCACGAATTGAGGCTATATAAAATTGAGTATTTTCTCAATCCAATAACCGCACTAATTAGAGGATTTAGGAAAAAAAAGCTGCGAGAGGAATTATTGAGCATAGAAGAGACATCAAGTCAGGAGACATATGCAAAGTGCTACTCTACAGGCTTCATTCCTGCTGACATGCCCTGTCCGAGACAGCAGGAAACAGTACCTGGCCTGGCTGCCATTTCTCACCCTCCATCCGCACACGACGTCGCAGATTCTCAGCCATTTCTGACTGAAACAGCGTCAACTGATTACGCCCCTGTTCTTTGGAGCGGTACATTGCCATATCAGCATAACTGAGCAAGGTATCAACCTCCTCAGCATCCTCAGGGTAGATGGTAATACCAATACTGGCAGAAATAAACGACGGTTCTCCTGATATTAACTCAAAGGGTTCAGCCATCGCCGCCAGAATCCGTTGACCAACGTCAACCACCCCAGACCCAGCAGACAGGCCCGGTAATATAGCCGTAAATTCATCCCCTCCCAGCCTGGCAACAAGGTCGGCCTCGCGTACACAATTACGCAAGCGCCGTGCCGCTTCCACCAATAGCCGGTCTCCCTGGCTATGGCCCAGAGTGTCATTGATCTCCTTGAAACGGTCAAGATCAATGAACATTAGCGCCATCGGTTCACACTTCGACTGTGCAGTTTTAACCGATTCACTCAGGCGGGTTTTAAAATGATTACGGTTGGGGAGCTGGGTCAATGTGTCAAAATTTGCCTGACGCCAGATATTTTCTTCGTATGCTTTGCGCGTCGAGATGTCACTAAATAAACCGATGTAACAGCTCACTTCACCTGATTTGCTATCAAGTACGCTGTTAATCGACAGCCACTCAGGGAAAGTAGAGCCATCTTTACGTCGATTCCAGATCTCACCCTGCCACCGCCCCTGCTGCTGCAGTGATTGCCATAGCGCTTTATAGAATCCCCGATCATGACGACCCGAGGACAGTACCGCTGGTGTCTGCCCGACCACCTCTTCTTCACTGAAACCTGTAATTTCAGTAAACGCTGGGTTCACCGACTGAATACGGTTTTGAGTATCCGTGATCATCACCGCTTCAACAGTATTGGCCAGTACCGTCGCGGCCAGCTCCAGATCCTGCTCTGCACGTTTACGGGCGGCGATATCACGCAATATCAGCGTATAAAAACCACCCTCATCAATCTCACTCCAGCTAATGGACATCTCCACTGGGAAAGTGCTGCCATCGTTACGTAGCGCGGTAGTCTCACGTAATGTGTTGAGTATTGTTTCGGGTAGCGCTGCACCACGGTTTAGCACACCAAGCTCAGGGACAAGCGTCCCTATACCACAACCATGGGTCACCTCTTCCAGCGAATAGCCAAATGTGCGGCATGCCGAAGGGTTGAACTCCTGAATTCCCCCGCACGCATCCACGGTCAAAATACAGTCCAGCGCAGAGTTTAAAATTGCGGATTTACGCACATCGCTGGCCCGTTGTGCATTTTGAGCCCGGCGAATCTGACTGATGTAATGTAACCGATTACGTAATACCGCCCAGTGGACAGGCTTTGTCAGGTAATCCATCGCCCCGGCAGAAAATGCTCGATCGACAAAGCTCTCATCATCCAGCGCCGTTAACATCAGTACCGCCACATCCTCACCGCCGGGCAGCAGGCGCAGTTGCTCACAACAACTAAAACCGGACATTCCCGGCATATTGGCATCCATCAGAACAATCAATGCCGGTTGCGCAGCAAAACTTTGCAGCGCCTCCTCACCGGACTCAGCCTGCAGGACGGCAAATCCTTCACGGCATAAAAACCTGTCCAGCATTAACCGGAACATCGGGTCATCATCAACGATAAGAACGTAATTGTTCTGCTGGCTACTCATGCCGATGTATTAACCTCTGAAAATTGCCTTTCCACTGCGCTCACAAGACCTTTATCCAGCTGTTGAAGTCGATCAATTGAAGCCTGTATATCAACCATATCAGCCGTTAACGCAGACTGCTCAATCGCCATAGCCGCTTCAGCGACCAGCGCCGCTCCCAGGTTCCGACAACCACCTTTAAGCCGGTGCGCCAAGGTGCGCAACTGCTCGCGCTCTCCCTGATCCAGATGGTATTGCAGACCGGTCAGCAGCTCTGGCCACTCCTGCAAAAACATCTGTAACACATCATCGATATTATCTCCCAGCCCAAGACGCAACTGAGCCAGTACCTGAGGGTCCAGGACAACGATATCCCCTTCCGTTATAGCAGCACTGCGCCCCATATCCATATCGGTTTCAACAGCGGCCTTAGTCACAGCATCCACTGCTTTCATCTCTAACCAGCGCTGCAGGCACTCTCGCAAGGCATCCATGGTCAAAGGTTTAGTCAGATAATCACTCATCCCCGCATTAAGACATTTTTCCCGGTCACCTTTTAATGCATGGGCTGTTAATGCAACCACCGGTATTGGGGCCAGTCCATGCTGCTGTTCATACTCGCGTATCTCTCGAGTCGCCTGCAGCCCATCTTTTACCGGCATCTCTACATCCATTAATACCAGGTCATAATCGGCGCCACAAACCTGCTCAACTGCCTGCTGGCCATTGCATACCAGATCAGACTGATAGCCTAGCGTTGCCAGCATTCCTTCAGCAACACGCTGATTGAGGGGGGTATCTTCAACCAGTAATATCCGGCTATTGTGTGCTTCCAGTACAGGTCGTGATGCAGGCTCAGTTGCAGGTTTGGTATAGACAGCCTCCAGCGGCTCTTCGATGCAGTGAATAATCTGGTTGTATAGCTGTGACTGACGCAACGGTTTGGTCATCATGGAACAGATGCCACAACCACTGAGCTCATCTGCCGACAGTTGATCTGAAATTGACGTCAGCAGGATTACCTTGGGCGTCTGTAGCATCGGATGCTGGCTGACTTCGCTGGCCAATGAGAGTCCGTTCTGGCCAGGCATCATATGATCGAGCAGAATAAGCTCCACCGGTTCACCACGCTCGGCGGCATCAATCAGATGATGAAAAGCCGTACTGGCATCAGCAGCCCTGCTACTGTGCATGCCCCACGAGCGCACCATCTGATGCAACAGGTCACGGTTAGTTTTATTGTCATCAACGACAAGTACACGTTTACCCTGTACCAGAGCCTGGGCATCCGCCTCTACTTTTTGTACCGGACCTTTACTCAGCTCCACATCAAACCAGATCAGCGTGCCCTGCCCAATCGTGCTTTGTAGCTGAATATCTCCCCCCATCAGACCAACCAGCTGCTTACTGATCGCCAGTCCCAGCCCGGTTCCGCCATGACGGCGAGTACTGGTACCATCGGCCTGGACAAACTTTTCAAACAGTTTGCGCTGCTGATCCGGTGCGATACCAATCCCGGTATCCTGCACAGAGAAACGCATCAGCATGGACTCAGCCCGCTCCTCCAGGCAACTGACACTGAGCACAACTTCGCCTTGTTCAGTAAACTTGATTGCATTACTGACCAGGTTCATCAATACCTGACCCAGCCGGTCCGGGTCCCCTACCATCAGGTTAGGCAACGCTGGCAACGTCACGGGAATCAGCTCAAGTCCTTTACTGTGAGCCAGTTCAACAAACAGCTGAAGGCTATGCTCAACCACATCATTAGGATTAAATTTCAGCTCACTGAGGTTAAGCTTTCCGGCCTCCAGTTTGGAAAAATCAAGAATATCATTAAGCAGATTAAGCAGGGTGTTACCCGAGGTTTTCACCGTATCCAGATATCCCTGCTGGCGTTCATCCAGTGGCGTGCTCATTAGCAGCTCAGCCATCCCCAGCACGCCGTTGAGCGGCGTCCTGATCTCATGGCTCATATTGGCTAAAAACTGGCTTTTAGCCACCGCGCCCTGCTCAGCTTCTGCCAATGCACGTGCCAGCTCTTCATTGCCCGTTTCCAGCGCGGCTTTGGTATTCTCCAGCTCCAGGGTGCGCAGGCCGACCTTGTCTTCAAGTGAGCGGTTCAACTCCGCCAGATCATTACGCGAAGCCCCCAGATGCTCAAGCATGGTCTGTAACGACTGAGCCAGGCTTGCCACCTCATCATGACCACGGGTATCAAGATAAACATCCGCTTCGCCTGAACTGATACGGTCTGCGGCCTGCTTAAGCCCCAGAATCGGTCGGGTAATGTAGCGTCCTATCAGCACAGTGCCCAGCGTCACCCCCAGCACAATCAGCAGCGCCAGCAGATAAATCTGCTCTTTAAGCTCATCGGACTGAGTGCGCAATAACGCCAGTTCAGCACGCGCACCTAACCAGAACTCTGCCTCACCCTGATGGCCCGAATCAAAGAAAGACCGCAGCATAACGACACCCTGTCGACTTTCAGGCAGATATTGCTGAAGCGTCTGCCAGTATCCCGTTAAGGACTGGCTCAATGAGTCGTAATCCTTAAACACAGAACCGCTATATCCCGGCCCACGATCAAACGCCATCCGTCGATCAGCATCAGGGTGAATCAGGTATTCACCTTCAATATTGGTCAGAAAATATTCAATATGTTCAGGTGCCTTATACAGCGCCTCAAGAAGCCGATCAAAGTCAGCATTGATCACTACCACGCCATACACCCCAAGAGGGCCGTAGATTGGGGTTGCGACGCGCAGTACCGACTGGGGAGGGTAAACAATTCGGCCATGCTCACGGTTCAGCGTTACCGGCGAGATATACAGTTCACCCGGCGAGAGCCTGATCGCCTTCTGAAAATACGCATGTTCCGCTTTAATCTGCAGCAGAGCATCCGGCATCTTCATCAGATTTTCACCTACCCGATCAACCCTCACTATCTCCTTACCATTAGGCTGCACAGTGATCAGCCGAATTTGTGTGTAAGCATGACGCTGCTGCAGCACCGTTTTAAAAAGCTCGAGCAAACGGTCCTGCCACATCTCCTGAGTCATGTTTTCCAGATCATCATAACCGCCAGCCAGACTGGCACGAACCATGCCTTCGATCGCCGTACCACCAGACACAAACCGGGCGTCATCAACCAGCGTTCCGAGCTTATTGTTAAGAATTGCCTGCTCGCGCTGCAGGTCATCGGATAAGCGTTCCAGTGCCTGCTGGCGCAACAACGTATCCGACTGATAAAACGCAACAGATAATGCGATAGCTACACCTGTCAGCGTCATCAGCAGTGAGAACAGGCTGTACTTAATCGGTAGCGTGAAGCGACGTAACATCTGCCCGTTCCTCCAGCAAGGACTGCCGCAACAGCTGCTGTCCATGCACCAGTTGTTGGTAAACATCACCCAGGTTTACTTTGTCCGCTACGACAGTGCGCTCAGTCAGCTGGGTAACGCCCAGCTGCAGCTTCAACGTCGCCAGCTCGGCCCGGATCACCCCAACGGTGTTAAACAGGTCCCCCGTGGTAATTTTTCCGGAGATCACCGGCCGAGGTATCCGCCCACCGACAAGGCCTGCACGTTGCTGAGCCCGCTCAGTCAGTTCCAGCAACTGCTGAGCCGCAGCCAGCACCTGCTCAGCAGAAACACTGTCAGGTACACCTGGTATCATCGCTATCTGTTGTCGGCTAAGGTGATTCACCAGTAACATCAGCTCCTGATTTATCAGCAGGGTCTGCTGATACAAATCCTGCAGGCTAAAGCCGCTAGGCCCCAGAATAATGTCCAACCGATAGGAGATATTCCACATCTGACGATAGACATCACTCGGTGTCACCTGGCTACCTTGCGCTCCAGAAACCGGTGCGTCCGCCACCGGTACAGTGATCCCACTGGTCTGATACACCAGATCCAGCTCATCCCGTAGCCGGATGGTCAGTTCATACACTTCATTGGGGGTAATTGAGCGCAATGGATAACGTGGTACGACCGTCGCCCCAAGCCCAACCTGCTGACGCAGCCGGGCAACTTTATCAAGGTTCACCAAGGTTTTCTGATACACGTGTTTAGGTGCCAGCGAGGGTGTCATCGGTGCCTGCAGGGGGACGCTACGAATACCGCGCTGCTGTTGATAGTTACGCAACCCCTGGTCAATTTGATTCGCCACTTTCATGACATCGGCAGGCTTTCGGACCAGGGCACGCTGGTCGTACTGAAACAGCGGCCGTTGCAGTTCAAACCCCGGCATCGCAGCCTGTGCCCAGGCCAGTAACTGCACCACATCACTGGGTGACTTGCCTTTCTCGATAGCAGGCAAGGGGATATTACGTTCAACACCCAGCCGGAATTTAATGCGTTTAAGCTCTGCAATCACAATCTGCAAGGCATCAAACACCTCCGTGGGACGGATGACCCGTCGAGGAACCTCCGGCACCAGTTCAGGCTGCATCCAGAGATTACGTTCAGCCTGGCTGATTCGGGCCAATAGCTGATAAGACGCTTTCAGAGCATGATTGGGGTGCTGGTTTTTTAGCCGTGCAGGCATAGCCACCGTATTCGGCAGGTTCTGGCTCAAGCGCAGAAAACGCACGATCTCGGCAACATACTTCGCCTGGGCATAAACATCATCCGGAGAAAAGCCACGAATCCCAAGCAGGGGGTCCAGTGCAAGGGATATTTCCCTGAGCTTACCGTACACATCAGTGGGGGTATAACGATTACCTTTTGCTGGTAGCCATTGCCCTTCAGTAGCCCTGCGATCGATATGTAATAGAAAAGCGACCTCGTCCACCAGTCGATCAACCGCGTCGTACACTTCATCCGGAGTAATGTAACGCGAGGGATAAGGCGGAATCGTTATCGCGCCCTGCTGGCGGATCTGCCGCAACCGGTTCAGCTTTTCCAGTACCTCAATCGATTTCTGCAGGACATGACGGGGGGAACGCGGATGCTCCACCGCGTCGGTGCTGACCTTGGGCCAGTCTTTAAGTACGCTATTTTCGGTGCGCAGGCGCTGCACCTGCTGTTCAAGCTGTGACACCAGCCTGTAGACATCCGATGGCGTCTTATTCGGAATATTAACTTCACGGCTATTAGCCTGCCCTTCTGCTATCACCAGCCAGAACAGACACGAAAGCCACAACAGCCGCTTATAAAAACCAGTAAACATCGCACAGACCAGCAAAAATTCAGAGCCGAATTTTAAATGAATTCACTCGTCATATCACCTGGCAATAAGAACCACCAGATCAATTAATATATTATCAATACTTATAGAAGGTATTTAAAAAGTCATCCAGCATAAGACTTTAAGCTAATGTAGCGTTAAATATTACAAAAAAATAGTAATAAAAAACCACCTTAAATAAAGTGGTTTTTTATTGTTTTATACTGCACTTTAACAGGAAGCCGCCTGCCTAAGAGCTGCGTCGCCCAGCCTGAAAAGGCATCAATGCTGAAGGCGGTACATCTGCCAGTCTTCCTGGGGGTCATTCAACATCATCTTCATATCGACCACATCTTCTTCCATGTTATAGCTGTTTTTGAAGCCCAGTTTTTTCGCCAGACCCTGCATGCTTTTATTGGAGGGCAAGGTGGAGCCGTACAGCTCCAGTGTGCCGCGAGCCTTACAGTAATCAACGACCTTCTGCATCAAAATAACACCCAGCCCTTCGCCCTGCAGATCATCGCGAATCACCACAGAGAACTCACTGCGAATGTTATCCGGGTCAGTCACTGCACGGGCAACACCCAGCGTCTCTTCCCCCTCTGCATCCAGTCGAGGGGCTGAGATAATAAACGCCATTTCACGGTCGTAATCAATCTGAGTCCAGTTCGCCAGCTCCATATGGGTTGGCACACCGCGGCTGTAGAAGTAACGCAGCCGGATCGATTCAGGACTCAGGGTATTGTAAAACTCCAGGTGATTCGGCTCATCCTCGCCCCGAATCGCCCGTAGTGTTGCCGGACGGTGGGAGCGACGTAATGTAATCGCTTCCGCGAGGTGTTCCGGGTATGGCGGAATCGCCAGCTGAGCAGGCTCACCCAGGGAGATGGTTGCATCCACCGCCAGCAAGCCGCTTTTGTTAAGCAGCAGCGGGTTAATCTCCAACCCTCGAAGTTCGGGCAGTTCAACGACCATGCCGGAGAGCTTGATCAGCAACTCTGCGATCAGCTCCAGATCCGCATCAACCTGGTAACTATTCTCACGGATTATGTTAGTGATCCGTGAACGCTGCACCAGCTGCTTGGCCAGCGCCATATTGAGCGGTGGTAGCATGAAGTGCCGATCAGCCAGTACATCCACCGTAAACCCACCGCTGCCGAACATAATAACCGGGCCGAACGTGGTATCACGGGTCATCCCCAGGTTCATTTGCATGGACTGGAAACCGCGTTTCATCTCCTGCACACAGAAAACGATGTCTGCGTTATCCCCCAGCCGCTCCAGCGTGCGCTCACGCAACTTGACGGCAGCGGCTTCAACTTCAGCGCCAGAAATCAGATCCATCGCCTGATCCTGCCAGCGCAGATTGCCGCGCTGGTCATAACTGAACGGCATACGGTTTTCATGATGCAGAGCTTTAAGCGCCACCGGACGGCCAATTTTCGCGGACGCTTCTATCACCCCTTCAATGGTATCGGTGTAGTAGCTTTCTACCGTGGGGATCTCATACAACGTCAGTAATCGAGACGCTTCTTGCGGGGTCAGGTAATCACGCTTCTGCGCCCGTGCATCAGCAATCAGGGCGCGAGCCTGTTGCAAATTCTCGCGGTGATTATCCTGATAAGGCGCGGGGGTCTGACGCATCACTGCCTGGTTGCGGTGGTACTCCACCATATGGGAGAAGGCATCCGCAGCTTCTTCCGGGGTAATAAAGGTCGGCACACCGGCAGCATTAAAATGGTTACGTGCTTCAATGGCGGTTGCCCGGCCCATCCAGCAGGTGAGGATATTACGCGGCGTCTTTTTCACCACTTTAATCAGTTCATCAGCACAAGCGATGCCCGGCGCCAATCGGGTGGGCGCATGAATCACCAGCACCGCATCGACATTTTTATCCTTGGCCAGGATACGGGTTGCTTCAGCAAACCGGGCGGGATTGGCATCGGAGTGCAGGTCCACCGGGTTCTGGCCACTCCAGTGACCCGTCAGTAGTTCAGATAATGCCTGTACAGTGTCGTCGGTGAGTTCCGACAGCTGACCACCCGCCTTCAGAAAACGATCCGCCGCCAGCGCCGCCGGGCCCATTCCGTTACAGACAATGGCCAGCCGTTCACCGCGCATCGGTTTCATCCGGGACAGGGTTTCCAGCGCGTTATACAGCTGATCGGAGGTATCAACCCGCACTGCGCCAGCACGACGTAAAACAGAATCATAGACCTGATTTTCATCCGCTACGCCTGGCGCCAGCTCGGTTGACAGATCGCACTTGCCAACAATATCGGACTTCAGAATCAGCACCAGCTTGTTACGTGAAGCCGCTCGAATGGAGGAGATAAAATGGCGGGATGAGCCCTGAACTCGATCAAGCTGTAACAGAATCGCCTGGGTATAGGGATCTTGCGCCAGATAATCCACCACCGATGACAGCTCGATATCAACCCCGTCGCCCAGGGTCAGAAAATGGGAAAACCCGATCTCCTGGCCATTGGCCCAGTCAATCATCGCCGTGCCCAGCAAGCCAGACTGGCCCACATACGCCACCTTGCCCTTGCGAATGTTCACATGAGAATAGCTGGCATTCATATGATGCCCTGGCACCAACAGCCCCATGCAGTCAGGCCCCAGGATACGGATACCATAAGGTCTGGCGGCCTCTATCACCTCTTCACGCAGGGAGCGGTTATTAGCGCTGGCCGTACGGGACAAACCGCCGGTCAGAATCAGGGCGGCTTTGACCATATGAGCGCCGAGCTTACGAATCAGTTCCGCCACGGATGTCGACGGCGAACAGATGATCGCCAGATCAGGCATCTCTGGCAGATCATTCAGGGCCTTATAACAGGTCACACCATACACGGTGCTGTAATCCTGTGAGTTCACCGCCATCAGCTTACCCTGGAAACCACTTTCCAGCAGATTTTGCAGTACCGCACCTCCCATACTACCGTCTCGTTCAGAGGCGCCAAACACCGCGATTGATTGCGGTTTGAAAAAGCGTTTCAGGTATTTAGTGGACACGGGGGCGGTACCTTCCTCATTTGTGCTGGAGTAATAGACAGTTGAAGCTTACGATATTTTGCAGTGCAGCAATATTACGTATATCGACTAAAGTCGCGCGTATTGAAACAACGAGTATACCCACTGTTCTGGGTCAGCAGCATGACAGCGCTCAACGAATGCTGCACTGCGATACATGGTTTACAGCGTCAGCGCCATCTCGTGCCAGCTCAGACCACCATGTTCAGACGCTGACTCACCCAGGTATTCAAAACCGTGGCTGGCATACATATCAATCAGCCGGGTTTGACAGATCAGCAGAATACGCTGCTTACCGGAACTGTGCATCCGTTCAATAAAGGCTGTTAACAACCGTCCGGCCATACCCTGGCGCTGGAATTCAGGATCAACAGCCACGGACATAATCACCACATTAGGGCCATCGGGATCATGCCCTTTCAACTCTTTAAAAGCCTCATCGGACATCTCGACATCAAAGGCGGCACCACTGTTAATAAAACCGGCCACCTGCCCGTTATGCTCCAACACAATAAACCCGGCTGGCCAGATCTCAATCCGGGTCTGAATTTTTTCTCTGCTTGCCGCTTCATCACCTTCATACGCCGTCGTCTCAATTTTATAACAGCGATCAAGATCCGACAGCCTGACTTCACGAATGCTTTCACTCGGCATTACCTAGACTCCTGTCCATTTTTAAACGCTGACAATATCGACTGACAAAGACTCTGTAAACAGTTGTTACAACGCTCTTTTTCGCTAGAAGCGGGGCACTCTATTCAGAAAAATAGTCCGCTTAATCGACCAAAGTGTAGCCAGATAAACCTTTTATCCTGATCGCATGAATGCTATTAAATTAGATTGATCTAAATAAGAATAAATAAATGTAATTCAAGGAGATCTCTATGGCCCGCGTTATCGTTGTGGGAGCAAGTACTGGCGGCCTGCCAATGGCTTACGACATCAAGAAAGCACTCGGCAGTGCACATCAGGTCACCGTTGTATCTAATACCGACACCTTCTCTTTTGTACCCTCCAACCCCTGGGTGGCTGTCGGCTGGCGGGCAGCGGAAGATATCAGCTTCAAACTGGAAGGCCCGTTACGGCGCAAAGAGATCGACTTTATCCATTGTGCCGCCCATCGTATTGATGCCGAGCATAACCGTCTGATTCTGGCGGACGAGCGAGTGCTGGACTACGACTACCTGATTCTGGCGACCGGGCCAAAACTGGCGTTTGATGAAGTTGAAGGGCTGGGGCCTGATGGATTTACGCAATCCATTTGCACCACCGGCCACGCTTTAAAAGCGTATGACAAATGGGAAACCTTCTGCCAGGCACCGGGCCATATCGTGGTCGGTTCAGTACCCGGCGTCTCCTGTTTTGGCCCCGCGTACGAGTTCGCACTGATCATGGATAAAGAACTGCGCAAGCGCAAAATCCGCAACAAAGTCCCCATGACCTTTATCACCCCGGAGCCCTACATCGGCCACATGGGGCTGGGCGGTGTCGGCGATTCAAAAACTCTGCTGGAATCAGAACTGCGCCAGCGTCATATCAACTGGATTGCCAATGCCAGTGTAGCGCGCTGCACTAAAGAAACCATCTATGTAAATGAACATGATCTACAGGGTAACGTTATCAAGCAGCACGAGCTGCTCAATAACTACAGCATGCTGATGCCGCCATTCAAAGGAGTCGACCTGTATAACGATGCTCCAGAAGGACTGGTAAACCCACGGGGTTTTGTCACAGTTGACGAGCATAACCGCAATGGCCGCTGGAAGAATATCTATGCACTGGGGGTTGGTATTGCTATTCCACCGGTTGAGGCGACCCCGCTGGCTGTCGGCACACCTAAAACAGGCCTGATGATTGAAAGTATGGTCACCGCCATCAGTCATAACATCCGGGATGAAATTGACGGCAAGGAACCCTCAGAGGAAGCCACCTGGAACACCGTCTGCCTCGCTGATATGGGCGATACCGGCGTGGCCTTCGTTGCCCTGCCGCAAATTCCACCCCGTAACGTCACCTGGGCCCGCAAAGGTAAGTGGGTCCACCTGGCCAAAGTGGCATTCGAGAAATACTTTATCCGTAATATGAAGAACGGTAACGCCGAGCCGGTGTATCAGAAATACATCATGAAAGCGTTCGGCATTACCCGCCTGCGCAGCGACGACTAAGTTTTACGGCCGCTAAAACAGCCCCAGCTGCGGGGCTGTCAGGCCTTCAAAACTCTCATCCAGAAACTGGGCGATGGTATCGACTACCGGCTCGATCTGGCGATCAATATAGTGCTGATAATCAATGGCCGACTGCCGGTATTCCAGCGGTTCTGCACCGTTGACCGTCATCACATACGCCACATGATGGCCGGGCCTGCAAGGCTCGGGTAGTCCCAGCGCTATCGCCTGGGCATTGGCTTTTGCAGCCGCCTGAGCATGGGGTGGCCGGTTCTTGGTATACGCCGCCACCGGCTGACGCAACCGCCGCCGGTACACCAGCTGATCATCCAGTTCACCTTCACGCACCTGCTGCACCGTCGTTTTAACCAGCTCCCGCCATGGCTGATCAAGAAAGATGCGCTCGTACAGCTGCTCTTGCAGTGAACGCGCCACCCCACTCCAGTCGGTACGCACATTTTCCAGCCCTTTGAATACCATCCGGGTACTGCCATCAGCGCTGCGCTTGAGTCCGGCATAGCGCTTTTTGCTGCCTTTATCGGAGTGGCGCATGGTGGGCATCAGAAAGCGGCTGTAATGGGTTTCATATTCCAGCTCCAGATGACAGGGCAAGTTAAAGCGCTGTGTCAGGTGCGTCTGCCACCAGCCATTAAGGTAGTCCTGTAGCGCTTGCCCTCGCCGGTCGGCCTCCTCATCCTGACAGCCATCCCCCAGCCAGACGAACACTGAGTCAGTATCACCATAGATCACGCTATAGCCAAACTGGCGTTCAATTTCATCACGGGTCTGCAACAGAATTTCATGACCGCGCAGAGTAATGGAACTGGACAGCCGCTGATCAAAAAACCGACAGACGTTGGAGCCCAGTACGCCATAGAAACTGTTCATAATAATTTTTATTGCCTGGGACAGCGGTGCATTGCGAGCCTGCTTGGCGCGGTCGCGGGCTTGCCACAATCGCTCAATCAGCCCTGGCAAAATATGTTGCTGACGGGAGAACTGTGCCTGATTAAAACCAGGCACCGGATCAGCGTCTGCCCCCTGCATCCCCTCGGTCAGCCCCATCGGGTCGATACAGAAGGTGCGGATGATACTGGGATACAGGCTTTTAAAATCCAGCACCAGCACATGACGATACAGCCCCGGCTTTGAGTCCATGACATAACCACCCGGTGCCGACAGCCCCGACTGACCGGATGCGTATTCCGGTGCCACATAGCCCTGACGGTGCAGCAACGGCAGGTACTGATTATCGAATGCGGCCGCCGAACCGCCCACCTTGTCCAGCGCAAGGCCGGTCAGGTTACTGCGCTCCACCAGGTAATCGAGTAACTGGGCTTTGTTAAAAATATCCCAGACCAGCCGGCAATCTTCCAGGTTGTAGCGAGCCAGAGCCGGCTTATCATCCCGGAACAGGGTCTGAATTTCTTCGCCGCGTACATCCACATGGTCAATCAGCTTACCGCGGTCGAGCAGCTGGCGGCTGACATACTCCAGCGAAAAGCTCTCGAACTGCCAGGTCGCCCCTTTCAGTGTATCGATACCATCAAGCACGACCCGCCCGGCCATGCGGGCAAACCACATCCCATTACCGGCCTGATGGACCTGCAGGTTTTGCTGATCCCGCCCCAGCGGCAACAGGACATTCAGGGCTTTTGCCCGCTCAGCCAGCACCCGGAAATCAAAACCGACCACATTCCAGCCGATAAAAATATCCGGGTCATAGTCCTGTACCGCCTGCACCAGCGCCTGCAGCAACGCACGCTCATCCGCCTGATAGTGGACCAGCGCATCGCTACTGCCCTCTCCCCGCATCAGAACTCGCTGAAAATCGTCGGCATACAGGGCAATAGAGTGAATACAGTCAGCCCGCAGGGTGGTTTCGATATCGAGTGAGAGTACGCGAAAGGTGGGAACCAGCTCAGTAGCCCGCAGCACAGGCCCCGCTGGTCGAGTATGCAGCGCGACTGCGCCCTGAATAAAGCGTTCCATCAGGTAACGATCACAGGCGCGGATGTCGTCTTCCAGCAAGGCGATACTGGCACGCTGTAGTTGTTCGATACATCGGCGACGAGCCTTTAACGTCTGGCAGTAAAGTGCGTGGACAGGCTCACAATTAAGATCCCGTAGCTGCACCTTGGCCAGCCGCCAGCCCGATAAGCCAGACAGTTCGCGCTGCACGGCAGGCACCTGGCGGTCATGTACAAACAGCACTGCTTCCTGATTCGGGATACTGATCTGAAAAGGCCCTTGCGGCCCCTTCAGCCAGTAACTCAACTCAATACCGCTACCATAGTCACGCTGCTGGCGGGTCAGCAGGTAACCCCGCTGCGGCGCGACCATTGTCATGGCTGACCGAACGGCGCTACCACCTCAAGGCCTGGGAAGGCTGCACTGAGCACCGATTCATGCTCAGCGGTAAACAGCAGTTTCAGGTTTGGACCGGCATCCATGGTGAAATAAACCGGCACCCCCTGCTCACGCAGTGCCCAGACCTGCTGCATAGCGGCAACCGATTCTGGCTGCCAGTACAGCAGTGGCGGCCAGCTGGCGATCATGGTGGCATGCATCGACAACGCATTCTGCTCAGCGGTGGCACCCAGCAGCTCAAAATTATGCTCGACAATGGCGTCATGCAGGCGGGTCAGATCAGCTGCAGCCTGCAGCGGCCAACTCTGATACAGGTGCGCCGTTTCGACGGTGCGCTGCATCCCGGCACGGGAGTCTACTTTCTTCTCACCCGTGGCGACTTTTACCAGGCCAATCCGCAACTCAGGCCAGGTTGCTGGCAGCTGGACAGCATGGCTATCCATACCGTCTTCACGGTTGCCCATCTGCCATTCAACAAAGCCAGTGAAAATGGAGCGTGATGCACTACCACTGCCCATACGGGCAAAAGCAGACAACTGCTCAGGGGCCAGCTGCAAACCGTAGAACTGGTCAAGCGCCAGCATCAGGGCAGCAAACCCCGAGGCACTGGAGGCCAGTCCCGCTGCAGTAGGTATATTGTTATGGGTATCAATGATCAGCGGCTGTGCCAGCGCCCCCCGGAACAGGTCGACAAAGGCAATCACCTTACGGGAAAAACTGCTGTCCACGGTCAACTCGGTACCGTTAAGCAACACATGGTCAGCACCGTCCAGTGCCGGGGTAATCCGGGTACGACTGCCCAGATGTGCCAGTGAGACAGAGAGGCTGGCATTGATGGGCAAATTCAGTTCTTTATCCCGTTTACCCCAGTATTTACACAGGGCGATATTACTGGGAGCAAACGCCTCGGCCCGCTCACCCGGCGTCAGTGTTGCGGGTAGAAAGGGCTGGATTACCTGGGCTTTACTGATCATCGTTTTACTCATTATTCAATTGAACACCCAGCGGTGAAACCGCCACCGGAATGGCTTCATACGGAATCGCATCGGCATGGTCTACACCCAGCGCAATGACACAATCCCCCAGCCCGGAGCCGGAGATTTTACTGCCCAGCACCTGTGGGTTTTGTCGCAGACGATAGATCATATCGGCGATAGTGGCGTCACAAACCCCCAGCGCATCCATCAGACCCTGGTACATATTCATCAGCTTGCCCAGTTCCGGCCAATCTTCAGCCAGAATAGCAACCTCAGCTGCCAGGGTCGCCTGGTGCATCAACTGGTACAGTTCCGTATAGAGTGCCGTCTGACTACGGCTCTGCTCTTCCACGCGCCGTAACACGTCCGGGGTACGAGTTTTATAGCCGGCGTAATACAGGCAGATGGGCGGCAGGCCTGGCAGGCGCTTCACCTGTTGTGGCTCTACGGTGTAGCCAATCAGACCGCCATAGACACTGGCCGCCAGATCCGTACCCGACCCTCGCCCCTGCACCCCATGGACCACCGCCAGCGCATCATTAAAGATCAGCGCCCGATCAGAGCCCAGCCCGGCATAGGTCCGCAGCGCCGTAATGGCCGCAACGGTCACCGCTGCCGAGGAGCCCAGCCCCACGGTGTGGGAAAATTCGGAATCAATTTTCAGGGTTGCGCCGCCGGGTAGCCGCTCTACCAGCTGACGCACGGCTGCCAGGACAAAGCTCAGCGCGGGCTCATCAGTCAACGCCGACAACGGTGCCTGGTACTGGGCCAGCGCAGAGTCGATCACCAGCATGCCATCCTGGCGGGGGGTCAGTTCGAGGTGGATATATTTGTCGACTGCACAGGCCAACGCACGATGGCCAAACAGCACCGCATGTTCACCCATCAGCATAATGCTGCCAGGGACAGAAACCTTAATCTGAGATCCGTCTTGCACCTTGAGGGTCCTCCTGCAGGGGGAAATAAGGGTAGTTAAATGCTGCACACAGCGGGCTTATATCAAGTCCGGGGGCATACAACAACACCTGGCCACCGCAGTCTCCCGCAACCGCACCGGCACCGCTGATCTTAGCACTGGCACCCAGCTGTTCAGCAGCCTCAATAAAGCCAGCAACCGTCATAGGTACCACACCAATACGCTGTAACAGACGATGATTATGACGGACGGCGGTATGCACCAGGTCTGGCTGACCCAACGCCGCTTGCAGCTGATCCGTCACCTGATGGAAATCGGCCCAGATAGCACTCTGGGCGAATGTTGATCGTACCTGCTGCACACAGTGCCCAGTACTCACACTCGGCGTTCCGGTGCTCACCCGGTACCAGCCCTCACCAAGCGCACAGTCCAGAGACGTTACCTGATCAGATTCAACCCGCACCAGCCCACCAAAGGTGACCGCCGCTGCATCAATGGCACTGCCACGACCATGCTGCAGCCGCTCACAATAACGAATCAGCGTAAAGCGTTGTTCAGCACTCAGCGGCTGGCCACCTTGCTGCTGCATCAAAGCCTCAGCCATGACCAGGGTGACCGCAATCGCCGCGGCCGAAGAGCCCATACCGGCGCCGGTGGGTAATTCAGAATGGAGTCTCAGTTCACCGCTGCAGCAAAACTGCTGACTGGCCAACACATAGGCGATCAGCTGATCCGGGCTATCCAGCACGGCGTCTATTGCCAGCGTACCGGCACTGAAGGCGTCAAAACGCTGATCCAGCTGCGCCTTTAGCGGGCCAAGTGAAGACAGTGAGTATGCGCTATCAAGGAGAGAACCCGACAGGCTGACAGCGTCAGCACTGTGCGGGGTAAAGCAAGCATGGATATGGCAACGGGTCGCAACGGCAAGCGCCGGCGCCCCGTACACCACGGCATGTTCGCCGCTAAGAATGACTTTGCCCGGGGCAATGGCTTGCATAGAGTGCGTTCCCGATCACAGGGACGTTAAACGGCGATGTATTCCCGTTTGTGGTTACGAATAGCCGCCAGACGGAATCGACCGGTCGTAACCGCTTCGATCTCGTTATCACTGCCATCACGCGGGTCCGGGTAGCGATACAGCTCCAGATAACGGGCGTAGTCTACCTCCGTTCGAGCCTGCAGCATCTGACTGTGGGCTTCGCGATGCAGGTGCTTTTCATAGCCATCCACCACCTTGCCAGAGAAGAACTCAGCCACGCAGCCCGAACCATAACTGAAGAAGCCAATCCGGCTACCCGCCAGATTATGCTTACAGTTTTCCAGCAGCGACGTCAGACCAATGTACATCGAGGCGGTGTAGCTGTTACCGATGGTACGGTTATAGTGCAGCGTATCGGCGATCTGTGCTTCTACCTGATCAGCATCCAGTCCGGCCTGATTGACCTTGGCCAGGTGCTGATGCGCTTTCTGTGCCATCCGGCCAAACGGCAGGTGGTAGCAGAAGTGGCCAAAATCATTGAATGCCAGCGAGCTGGCTTCACGGAAGTGCTCCCAGGCTTTCTTCAGTGATTTGAGGTAGATTTTGGTGGAGTACTTACCGTCAACCAGCGCGGTAGTCCGATAGTTAGGCCGCCAGAAATCCATCACATCTTCCGCGTAGTTACCCACTTCCGGCTCAATCTCGACCAGCCGTGGATTGGCCGTTACCAGCATCGCCACAGCGCCACAACCCTGGGTTGCTTCGCCTGGAGAGTCCAGATCATAACGGGCAATATCGGAAGCAATTACCAGCACTTTTTTCTCTGGCTGGCGTGCAACCAGGGCACAGGCCATCTGCAGCGCAGCTGTGGCACTGTAACAGGCCTGTTTCAGCTCAACGACACGGCAGTTTTCATGCAGGTTCAGCAGGCGATGAACATAAATGCCCGCTGACTTTGACTGGTCTATACCGGTTTCAGTCGCAAACAGCAGGGTACTAACAGCATCAGTTCCCACGCGCTCGACCAGTGGCAGAGCGGCGTTGGCAGCCATTGTGACAACGTCTTCATCTGGCGCTGCCATACCCATTTTTTCTTGACCAATACCCTGATAATACTTTTCTGTATCGGTGTTCTGCACCTCAGCCAACGTTCGAAGATCGAAGTAATAGTTGGAGGTGTAAAAACTGATTTCGTCAATACCGACTGACATAAGGAGTGCTCGATCCTCAATACTCTTCAAGAACCAGGGCCTGGTTCCGGTACAGGGCGTCAAAATCCGCTGCGCCTAACAGGAACATGGCAGTTACAAATTCACGTCGCAAACGCTCTATTACCGCAATCACGGCGTCTGCTGATTCCATGGCAGGCTTTAAAAACGGCCCCGCCATACCACAAAGCGAAGCGCCGAGTATAACAGCTTTCGCCATATCAATCCCGTCCCGCACACCCCCACTGGCGATAAAGGATGCCTGATCTCGATAGGGAGCTGCCAGCTTAAGCGCCAACGGCGTTGGAATACCCCAATCCTGAAAACGTAACCCCAGATCATCTTCACGGGGGTTACGGTGATGTTCCACCCGACTCCAGGACAACCCGCCACTACCCGATAAATCAAAGTACTTAACCCCAACACTGAGGCCCGCTTTAATATCACTCGGTGACAACCCGGCACCCACTTCTTTTAACAGAACAGGGACTGGCATGGTTTCCACCAGAGTGCCTATCTCTTCCGTCAGGTGACGGAAATCGGTATCCCCTTCCGGCTGAACAGCTTCCTGCAGCGGATTAAGGTGCAGATACAGCGCATCGGCTTCCAGAATATCAACCGCCTGCATCGCATGACGGATACCCAGGCCGCAATTGAGCTGCACCGCACCGAGATTTGCGATCAACGGCACATCTGGGGCCAGCTCGCGTAAGCGAAAGCTCTCTTCAGCTGCCTGGTTGGTAAACATGACACGCTGGGAACCGACCGCCATCGCCACACCGGTACGCTGAGCAGCTTCAGCCAGATTGCGGTTGATCTTACAAATCAGCTCATGATCACCACCGGTCATTGACGAGATCAGCAACGGAAAGCTGAGTTGACGCTCGAGAAACTCGATCTGCGGCTTGATATCAGCCAGCGCCAGTTCCGGCAGCGCTCGATGGGTCAGGCGAATCCGGTCAAAATAACGTTGATCACGATCCGTTGTCGGATCATGCTCAATCGCCCGGATATGTTCGAGCTTGCGGTCGTTGGTCCGATCAGTCATCACTTAGCGTTCCAGTTTGATATGGGCTTCCATCAGCTCGCCCGGATTGGTTTGGGCAGCCAGCAGCGACAACTCACCACACAGCACGGTTGCGGCACAGATGGCCGCCAGCCGACGTGAGTTAGCGCCCGGCTCACGCGTTTCTTTACAGCCCAGCTGACGCAGGTTCTCTTCTACGAAATCCAGCCCTTTGCCATTACCCACAGTCCCCACAATCAGATTGGGCAACGTGCAAGAGAAATACAGGTCGCCATCGCGTACCTCGGCATGCACGATCCCTTGCGAGCCCTCAATGATGTTTGCCGCATCCTGCCCCGTCGCCAGATAGAACGCCAGCAACATATTGGCATAATGCGCGTTAGCACTGCGCAAACCACCGGCAATCATGGTACCAATCAGGTTTTTCTTTATATTCAGATCCACCACTTTTTCCGGGGTGGTCTTAAGCCGACGTTCACACAGCTCACGGGAAATGGTGATCTCGGCGATCACATTTTTACCGCGCCCCAGAATACCGTTAACCGCCGTTGCCTTTTTATCGGAGCAGTAGTTACCAGAAATGGAGCTATAGCGCAGCTGGGGATACTCGGTGAGCAGCCAGGGAAACAGTTTGTCCGCTGCATTCGTCACCATATTGTGACCCGAGGCATCACCGGTGGTAAATTCCAGCCGCAGGTAGAGCAGATTGGCGACAATCTGCGCATTCATATCGATCAGTCTGGCAAACCGGCTGGACTGCGCCACTACCGCCTGCAGATCATCCTGACGGCTCTTAATGGACGTCAGTGCTGCCAGTGCTTCAGTGGCGTTATCCGCTTCAAGCAAGATGGATCGCGTCATACGCTCATCCACAATGGTGCAACGGATCCCCTCAGTCAACACAGATACCCGGGCACCACGGCCAACGGATGGCCAGAGTGGGGTTTCATAGGTTGCCAGAGGTACAGATATTTTTTCTTCCAGCACCGGGCCACAGATTTTTATCGGGCCGACATGGCGCATTGGGATAGGAGCTTGCTGAATTTTATGTGCTTTCATGATGTGCGCGATCAAAATGGGCGTTTAATCTGGCGACGGTGCCCGTAGTTGATAGCCCCAGATTGCAGCGGGATTTTATCGGTGGGGCCCAATTTTAGCAAACGAAACAAGCGATAAGCGACGTAAGCACGCTCAGAGCACCCGCCTGGACAGCGTATCAGGCTTACTCTGTCAGCAGACGAAAGGTGCCGATATGCACCCGCTTTTTACGATTGTGACGATCAAATGCTTTGAAGAAAATACCACCCGGAGCAAAACTGCCACCAAAACGCCCGGTAACGGTATAGGTCCAGTCATTTTCCGTCGCCTCTACAACATCAAAGTTCAGGCTATCGACTTTTTTGCCTGATACATCAAGAATATCCACTTCAATACGATGCCGCCCTTTGTCCAGCAGCAGGTTCATCACGAAGGTACCTAAAGCCCCTGGCTCGTTGGCACTGAGAATATTAAAGATAGAATCCGGCTGAGCAAAACCACCCACATCAACAGTGGTATTACAGAAATAGGTATTGGTGATATAAGCCGGCTGCAGGTATTTTCCTGCATTGGCAGTGCTGCAGAGTAACAATAAACCCAGCAATAACGTACGCATATCAGAATCCCTTACTGTGCTCAGCCAAATCAGAGCGGGCATCATAGCGAACGCATTCAGACAACGGAAGCATCCTTAAGACCCGATCAGTCGCGACAGCGACCAATGGCAACTCCGGTAAACGTCTGATTAAGATGCATGCCCGCAAACTGCTCACCATAGGTATTAAAACCAACTACCCTGAACCGCTGCAGCATCGCACTGACCGGCGCAATACGATCCGTCAGTTCAAGCTCCATCCGACGTAGTACACAGTCGCAGCCAATAATCATTTCGGGCTCACCCAGTTCCAGCACAATATTTTCCAGCAGCTGTCGGGTATCTTCCACAATGTCGCCCGTCTGCATCACCGTCAGGACAATACCGCTCTCTACCGCACAGTAAAAACTGAGACTGTTATCCGGGTTAGCTTTCTGAATGGAGCGAACATAATATGCCTCACCCAGCTTTACCGCGATGGGGTGCAAGGCAAACACAGTGTGGTCCAGCGCCTCCAGCGGTACACCTACCGCATTGGCATAACTGACTGCCGCCGGTTCAGCATTCAGTTCCATTACCTGACGTTCACTACAACGGGCCTGAGTAACCACCAGCTTTTCTGCGGTTGGAGTCATATGGTGGGTGCTGAAAACTTTGAACTCACAGCGGGTATTAAACAACAACAGCACCGCCGCATCAGTGTGGAACGCCCCATCAAAATACACATGGGTATCCACCAGATTAAGGGCATCCGCTGCAGAGCCGCCAAAATGAGGAATGCTGCCCAGCGCTGCATTTAGCGTCGCCAATACCTGCTCTTCCAGTACAGATAGACCATCCAGCAAGGTTAACGCAAACGTATGCCCTGTAATCGGCGCGATACAACGCTCCCGGCAGCGCATCATCAACTGCTCAACAACACCCTGGGCATCCGTCAATTGAAACTGCTGTAAATTACAGATCAGTTGCGCCTCAACGGCAAAACGCTGATTATCAAAACCAATCGCCGAAATACAGTGCTGACCATAACCCTGCGGGGTAATTTCCCCTGCCGTGGTACAGCCCACCAGCGGTATATCGCCCAGTCTCCCCTTTAATGCTGCCGCCAGCTCAGGCAGGTCATAGTCAGGCGAACAGAAAAACAGCACAAATCCAATACCCGGCTGGCAAAGCTGTAGCGCCAGCGCTTGCGCAGCCTGCTGGGCATCAGTGTGATCGGTGGCGGCGGAGATCATCCGCAACTGAGTGGACACGAGTGGTATACCTGAAGATTACTAACAGACTACCAATTTTAGGTAGCCGGCGACGAAGTTAACATTGTACTTCGGACCCTGGCTACCGCTGTGATCAGTCAGGTGCCACCGCCATAAAAGCCACCAGCTCGGTTTCCGTCAGCGGCCTGGCAAACATAAATCCCTGTACCATCTGGCAGCCTCTCTGCCGCAGAAACGCCAGCTGAGCAGGGTCATCAACCCCTTCGGCCACCACATTAAGTCCCAGGTTGGCGGCCAGCCCCAGCATCGTTTCGATAATCTCTTCATCATTGCGGTTCTGACCAATTCCAATGATGAATGAACGGTCGATTTTCAAGGTCGACGCCGACAGGTCACTCAGATAGGACAATGAACTATAACCCGTGCCAAAATCATCAATCGACAATTGAACACCCGCTTCACGCAGCAAATTCAGGTTGTACAACACCCGCTCTTTGCTGGCGATTAAAGCCGTTTCCGTAATTTCAACCACCACCCGCTGCGGGGAGATGTTAAAAGCAGCCATCCGGGCCAGCAGATGCTCGGCAATCATCTCGCGGGATAGCTGGACAGCTGACAGGTTCAGGCTGATCTTAAGTGCTTCCAGTTCAGTCCCTTGCCATTGCTGAAGCCGCTCAAACAGATATTCAATCTGCCAGCGACCCATTTCAAGGATCAGTCCACTGTCTTCAGCAACCGGAATAAACTCCGCCGGAGATATCCACTCGCCCTCACTACTTTGCCAGCGCATCAACACTTCAATCGCAACGGGTTGCAGGCTGTCGGTCTTCAGAATCGGCTGATAGCGTAACGATAACTGATCATCTCGCGTTAATGCTTCGCGCAACCCCTGGTCCAGTTGAACATGACGATGAATCAGGTAATCCATCTCAGGTTCAAAAAAGCAGAACGTATTACAGCCTTCGTGCTTGGCACGAAACATCGCCATATCAGCCTGGCGTAATAATGTGGCCGCCTCTCTCTGGGCATCCTGCGCTGTCGCAACGCCGATACTGACCGTCAGGCTGCAACTCAGCGACTCGAGCAAATAGGGCTGGCTCATTTGAACTAACAGCCTGCGCACCTGACTTTCCAGCTCAGCCAGCACCACCCTTCTGAGCAGAAGGGCAAATTCATCACTGCCAAGGCGCGCCACCAGACCCGCTTCACCACTCAACCGCGTTAATCGCTCACTGACCTGCTGCAGTAGCTGGTCACCCACACCATGCCCCTGGGTGTCATTGATTGCTTTGAAACGGTCAAGATCGACAAAAATCAGTGCCACTTCATCCGGCCCGGCTAACGCCTCCAGTAGTGCTTCCCCCAGAAAGCGCCGGTTCGGCAAACCCGTCAGCTGATCATGGCGCGACAGGTAACGGGCTCTCTGCTCAGCCCGGGCACGCAATGTAAGGTCTTCATGGATAGCAACAAAATGCGTCAGCTGTCCGCGATGGCTGAGGATAGGCGTGATGGTCTGCTCCACCAGCAATTCCTCGCCCAGCCGGTTATGGTTAGTCACCTGGCCACGCCAGACATCACCGGCCAGCAAGGTCTGCCATAGTTCACGGAAGAACAGCGGGTCGTGACGGCCTGAATTAAACAGATCGGGCGTACGCCCCAGCACTTCATGCTCAGCCCAGCCGGTGAGTTTTTCAAAAGCATTGTTCACCCACTTTATCCGACCCCGATGGTCCGTAATAAAGATCGAATTTGCAGTTGTACTCATCGCGGTCGACAGCAGTCTGATCTCCGATTCCATCCGCGCCTTACTTCGTAAGCCGCGGGCAATCACAAGGCCCGCTAGCAATGAGAGTAACGCCAGCAAGATAAACAGCGAGCGCAGCATGTCCGCATCATGCTGCCACTCCTGTAACGCCCCCTCAACCGGCTGGCGCGCCACCGTCACCAACGGCAAGCCCGCCGCTTTTCGATAACTATAGAAAATATCACCCTGGCGTATACTTCCATGATCAAGGGCCTGCCAGTTACCCGCTATCAGTGATAACTCTTCATAAGCGGCGCTGTGCAACGATTCAGGGGGGGCTGCGCTTAACAAGGGAATGCCTGCCGGGCTAAAAAGCTCTATTCGGGCATTGCTAAGGCTCTGTATCGGGGCAAAGTCTCGAGCAAAGTAACCTGTATCAACCGCAGCGACCAAAGCGCCCTGCAGTTCGCCCGCCTGATCACGGATACCGATACAGAAAGGAATATAGTGAAGTGATTGCAGTACCGAAACCTGATCACCTAATAGCTGGCCAGGCTGAGGTCGGGCAAGGTATAAACCATCAGACACCGGCGCTAACGCCCTGACTACACAACCCGGCAATGCATCCAGCTCAGTAAGCGGGCCTCCGGTTCGCGCCAGCAACAATCCGTAGCGATCATACACAGCCAGTTCATTGAGCCCACTCACCAGCTCTACCCGCTCGGCCAATAACTGACGTAGCGGCCGTTCGTGTCCGGGGCTGAGTCCTGTAAGCAACAGATTATCACCAGACTTTTCCAGCACCTCAACCACCCGGGCAAAGCTACTTTCAACACTGCGATTAAGGGTTTCTACGACCAGTTCACTCTGCCGCGTCAAATCCCGCTCAGCCCTTAACTGGCCATTATCCAGCACAACCTGCATCAATATCAGACTGGCGGCTGCCACAAAGCAACTGAAGACAAGTACGAGACTGGAAGGACGCAAAAACCAGTCCAGCCAGCCCGGTAATCGGAGAAAAGCAAGCATACACATCCTTAATTTACAGAGACGCCCCGGCACACTCATTGCGACAGGCACTACTATCCCGTAAAAATAATGGAATAGAGGTCGGGCTCAATTTTTACGCAGATCAACAGTGAGATGAATGCAATACAAAAAACGCAATTCAATCTAAATCTTAAACGCAAATGTAAACGGATACGCTTTGAAAAACATTGACCGACGGCATGGTCGGTCAAGAAAGGAAGTTAGAAGGCCTACCAGACACTTGTCAGGCCAAAGCAGTCTTAATCGGCAGGGGCCGCCGGATCAGGGAGGTCGGCAGGAGGAGTCTCTTCAGGTGCAAACAGCACTTTGAGCATGCGCAATTCATCCTGATAGATACCAGAGTCACGCACTGCATGTGGCTCCTTGCAGAAGCAATGGAAACCCAGTTCGGTAAACAGAGCAATTGCCGCCTCAGCGCATTCCAGCACCTCAAGGTTCATCTGCTCAACCCCCTCCAGGGTGCTGGCATGCGTTATCAATAGCTTCACCAGCTGCTGGCCAATACCCTGACGGCGATGCCCACGAGCAACACACAACCCCCACAGACGAGCACGATGACTCTGACGCAGGGTCAACTGCTGTTCCACCGCCGCCACACCGACCAGCTCCTTATCTGCAAAAGCCCCGATCACCAGTGCGCTAGGGTCAGCAAGCATGCCATTTACATCATGCGCCAGACGCTTTACCGGTACTTTCAGTTGCTCTTCATAGGTCAGCAGCATCACACCTGGCTCATACGCAATGACATCCAGCCATAGCTGCTTCATATCAACAGCATCCTGGCTACGTAATGCTCGATAATGAATCGTACTCATTCAGTATTTCCTGTTTTGGCTTTTTGCCATAACAATAATTGATTATTTGCAGGCATCGCATAATCAGCCATCAAGGTAAATCCCGCCTCAATGGCCAGTCGGTTGATGACTTCAAAATCACGGATACCACTGTGTGGGTCGCGCTGACGTAGCCAGAAATCAAATTCGGCATTACTCTGGCTGGTAAAGTCACCGGCGTAACGAAAAGGCCCATAGACACACAGAAGCCCGCCTTCAACAACCACATTCCCGGCACCACGGATCAGTGCTTCAACGGCAGAAACACCCATTATATGCAGCGTATTCGCGCTATACAGCAGCTCTACCTGGCAATCAGGCCAGCGGCTGGAAACATCCAGTGACAAGGGTAAGCTAAACGCCGTATCCGCCAGGTTTAACCTCAGTGCCGGCAAATTTTCAGGCATTTCCGTGCATTGCCAGTTGAGTTCAGACAGTGCTGCTGAAAAAAACAGTGCATGCTGGCCTGAGCCACTACCTATTTCCAGAACATCGACTACGCTTCTCTTTTTGAGCAGTGGGATAAGCCGCTCAGCAATCTTTGCCTGATTACGTTCACTGGCTGGCGAAAAGTTCAGCATAGTATGTTAAGTCCATGATTTTTGCTGCAAATCATACGGGTTTAGCCCTTTTTTACTACGTTTTTCCCTACAGAAAAATCCTCAAATGCCGATACCACTGGTCACAAATAGTACAAATGTATGACTAAGCCGACTGTTTGGTTAGCTTTGTATCTACCATGATGGGAGGCAAGTAAATGGATATTGGTCAGCCGCGCCCTACCAGCGCATCGATACAACAAAATGCGGGCAACAACCCTGTGGTAACACAGGAAGCAGATCGCCAGCACCACCAACAGACGACCACGCAAAAAATCCACCACGCTGAGCAAGTTCGCATCTCCCCCGATGCACGGGACTACCTCAAACGTGAGCAGCAACTTGCCGAAAGCCAGTTGCGCACCACCACCCGCCAGTTCAGCAATGTTGAACAGAGCCTGGATGACCACATGGTCATGAATCATTTACAGCGCCTGAGCTCATCCCAATCAATCACCTCCGATTCCATTCACGGTATCGGCATGTTTGAAATGGAAGGACTGGAACCGATTGTCGGCGTTGTCGGGGAACTGCCCCCACGCCAGCAAGCCGAACTGGAAGCCCGGATCGTCAAAGATGAACCCATGATGGATGCATTGCGCAAGCTGCCCAGCAAACCTCTGCCACCCGAAGCAGTTCAGGAAATTCTGCCAGCATTGAGCTCTGATAGCAGCGATCTACAACAAATGACCGATGTATTGATGCGTATTATGCTCAAGACCATGCTGAACGGACTGCAGACACAGCTCGATGATATGTCTGCCCCGCCAGCCGTTAATGCTGCATCAACCACCATTAATATCCCATCGGTAACAGTCCCTGAGGATCCTGATCAACGCCAGCGGCTGAAGATCAGCATCATGAGCGTCGAAAACAACCTTGCTGACCGAGAGCATCGACGCCCCCGCCAGGACATTGTCAGCACAGACTGAAATAACGATGATAGGTGGTATTCCCCTCAAGGCGACTGCTTATTATGCTGACACCCTGCTGCGTACCAGAGCTTCCAGCCCCACAGGCGCAAGATACATGGCTGCACAGGCTGATCTTTGTAGACCTTGAAACCACCGGCGCAGCCCTGGGCCGCGACCGGATTACCGAGATTGGCCTGGTCTGGTACAGCGCCGATCATGGCTGGCAAGCTGCCAGTTCGCTGGTGAACCCCGGCATCCGCATCCCTTCCAATATTAGCCAGTTAACCGGCATCAGCAATGAGATGGTCGCTGCAGCCCCCGCCTTCTCTAAACTGTACAACGCAGTACAGACATTACTGCAGGACAGGGTCATCGTCGCCCACAATGTTCGCTTCGATTACGGCTTTTTGAGCCGCGAGCTGGCGCGTTGTGATCAGGTGCTCGGCCAACGCCACCTCTGCACCGTTCGTCTGTCCCGCCTGTTACAGCCAGAATTTGACAAGCATAACCTGGCCACCCTGGTTCAGCGCTGGCAGCTCCGGCTTGATAACCACCACCGGGCCCTGGACGATGCCATGGCCCTGGCCCAGCTCTGGGGCCACTGGCAGCAACGTTTTGGCTACGACTGCCTGGCAGCTCAGGTAAGTAAAGCGATACGTGAAGTACACCTGCCACCGCAACTGAATCTGCAGGACCTCAATCAGCTGCCAGATGGACCGGGAGTCTACTTTTTCTACGGTGACAACGACAGCCTGCTTTATATTGGCAAAAGCATCGAACTGCGCACCCGGGTGTTCAGCCACTTTTCCGACGCCCTGCATAACAGTAAAGAAGCACAGATTGTGCAGCAGACGAAACGTATTGATTACACTGCCTGCGCCGGAGACCTGGGGGCACAGCTGCTCGAGTCACGCCTGATCAAACAGCACCAGCCACTCTATAACCGCCAGCTGCGGCGTAAAAAAGCACTGTTCAGCTGGCAACTGAATGCGGATCCAGATGGCTACCTGACGCCTGCGCTGGTGCCTTTTGATAGCATACCAATCGAACAGGCCCACCACTGCTATGGCTTATTTAGCAAAGCAGCGGACGCCCTCAAAGCCCTGGAAGGGATATGCAAGAAAAAGCAGCTATGCAGTATTAAGGTGGGGCTGGAACAACGCCACGGCCCCTGTTTTCGCTACCAGCTCAATCAATGTGACGGTGCCTGTTGTGGCGAGGAGAGTGCTGAACGCTTTAATATGCGCCTCAAGCTGGCCCTGAGTTCGCTGGAGATCGCCTGGTGGCCCTTTGACGGTGTACTCAGTGTGTATGAACACCATACCAGCACCAACCAGCACCAATGGCATATGCTATATCAGTGGCGTTATCTGGGCAGCTATGACGTTATACCTGAGCCTGCCATGCTATTCGCACTCGCCAACCAGACTCCGTTTGATGTAGATAGCTATAAAATTCTGCAACGTCTGCTGCCAGGGCTGCGGCCATCACAGGTTCAGGTAATCCCTCTGCCCTCCCCTGAACCTGACAGTGGCCCTACAAGGTAAACCACTGGGGCAGTTCGGCGATCGAATCCAGCACGCCGTCTGGTCGAGTGCTCCGCTCCATATCCAGCATGCGAAACTTACCGGTGCGCACCAGCAGCGTCTGCATACCCGCCTGCTGGGCACCCTGAATATCACTAAACATATCATCGCCCACCATTAGCGTCTGGCCCGGCTCGCTGCCCAGCATACGCGCACCCGCCAGAAAGAAATCATCTACTGGCTTACCCAGCTGCCATGCATCTCGACCCGTCGCGTACTCCAGCGCCTGTATAAAAGGCCCAGCATCCAGCTGCAATGCGCCCTCGTTACGCCAGTAACGACTCATCCCCAGCCCCAGAAACGCCGGCTGGGCGTCCGACATCAACAAACGAAAGGCTCGATTCATCACCGAGAAATCCCACGCTTCGGCCAGGTCGCCTACGACGACACAGGCAGCATCCTCGATACAGTCTGGCGCCAGGATCTGGCCTGGCTCGAGCCTCAGGTCAACCTGACTGGCCTGCGGCAGGAATAAAGCCACAGGGCCTGGGCAAAAGCGCTCAATCCAGCGAGCGGCTGCCACAATCGGAGTCAGAATCTGCTGTTCAGTAACGATAATACCCATGCCCGCCAGCCGAGCGACCAGAGCCTGGCGACAAACCGACGTGGTATTGGTCAAAAAAAGAAAGGGCAGATGCTGCGCCTGTAACCAGCGAATTACTTTATCCGCGCCGGGAATCATCTGCCCATTTTCGTAAATAACACCATCAAGATCGATCAAGACACCCTGCATCAAAGCCCCCTCCAACCGTTCGACCAAAGCCCGGTATCGTCCTGCAGGCCTTGCACATATACCAAAGTCTAGCAGTCTGTCCGAACCAGGCGAGTGTCGTAGCCCAAACCTTTCCACCCACCGACTAATACACTACCAGGTATGGAGAGACCCTACCCATCATCATCCAGATACCTTAGCATTACCCTCGTATAGACAACTCGAAAATGGACTTTGCTGGCATGAATCCACAGCTTCTGCCCCTGATCTCTGCAATCTACTCAGCCGCGTCTTCCCCTGAAGAGTGGCCGGAGGTTGCACAGACGATCCAACGCGTCATCGGTGGCCATAGTGTTCATCTGGCCATGTCTGACCCCACGAAAAGGCGGGTAGACTGTATTTTCTCCAATGGCCTGTCCCATGACGAGACAGCCTGGTATAACAAGCATGTTGCCCACCAGGATGAGCTGACCGGGGTGTTTAACCAGCGCCAACCCGGGACCGCCTTTCTGCTGCAAGACTGCTTCAGCCAGGAGCAGTTGCATCAACTGGCCTGCTACGAAGAGTTTTACGATAAGGTCGGCCTCAATGATTTCGCCGCCAGCTACTTCTTCCAGGACCAGGCCACCCATGGCTGGTGCACTGTAGCCCGCAGCAAGCAGGACACCGCGTTCTCCCAGGAACAGCGGGAACTGTTAGCGGTCCTGACCCCACACCTGTCTCAGGCGATGCGTATCAGCCTGCAATTGTCTGCCGCAGCCCAGGCCAGTCAGCTGGCACTGGACAGTCTGGAAATGCTGCCAATCGGCATAATCCTGCTGTCCAGCCATAATACCGCGGTCAGTTACAACAGCCGCGCCAGCCAGTTCATTAGCAAATCAGATAAAGTAGAAGGCTGGCAGATTAATCTGCCCTGCCCCGCTGCCCAGCAACAGTTACTCAGCGCCGTTAAAAGCATCATCAAAGCACCCACTCTGGCCACCAGCCAGTGCCTGAGTTTCAATCACGATAGCCAGAGCTATACCGCCGTGGTTACCCCCTGGGTAAGCTCTGCGGTTCAACAGGAGTGGCTGCCAGATAACACCTGCTGCATGGTGATGCTCAACAGCAGCAACAACGGCAATACAATTTCCAACGACTGGTTGAAACAACGTTATGGCATCTCCCCGGCTGAAAGCAGGGTCATTCATCAACTATTAGCCGGTCACACGCCCACCGAAGCTGCCGAGGTACTGTTTGTATCGCCCCATACGGTGCGGTTTCATATTAAAAGCCTGCTGGCGAAGACGGGCTGCGGTAGCCAGACACAAATGGTAGTCAAAGTGCTGCGCGACTTCAGTGGCCTGTATTAACCTCCAAATTCAGCACCTCAGGGATAAATCAGCAATAACGCCGGTCATACAACTATAAGAGATAGCGAACTGGCGATTTTTGCCTATATTTAGCTCACCTGACTGGAACTGGAGAATTCATCCATGCCATATAACGAGCAGTTAGCCCAGCGGCTACGTGCCAAGCTAGCCAGCGAAGAAGGGCTGAGCGAGAAAAATATGTTCGGAGGACTGGGATTTCTGCTGAATGGAAATATGTGTTGCGGAGTGATCAAAGACAACATGGTGGCACGTATCGGCCCCAAGCAATACCAGGATGCCCTTAAAATACGCCATGCACGCATCATGGATTTCACTGGTAAACCGCTCAAAGGTTTTGTTTACGTTGAACCGCCCGGCATTGAGGAAGAAGATGACCTCGACGCCTGGCTGGAGCGCTGTCGCAACTTTGTCACCGAGCTCCCCCCTAAACAGCCCTGCCCACAAGAACCGTCAAAATAGTAATGGAGCTGCCTGTTTTACGCGGCACAGCCTATACTGTGCCGCAGCACTGCTAACCCGGACAGAATAAAGCAGGAAGGCACATCAGACACTTATCAACTGTGCTCTACCAGCGACAAACCTGCCAGATCATTGTATTCCACCGGCTCTGCCTCACCCACCGTTGATATCCCCATGAATCGCTTCAGATAATAGGCATATTGCTCAACGGCCATCAGCGAAAAGTTATTTATCTGACGAAAACCTGATTGCTCATTCAACCTAATGGCATCCTGAAACGCATAGCTGGCGTGCCGCATGGCATAGCTGTAGACCACCGCACCGGTACGATCCAGACCTGCCGCACTGTGCAGATACACAACAACCGGATCCGGTAGCTGGCTGTTCAGTAACTGATGCAAACGCTGAATCACCCGGTGTTCCACCTGCTTACCCAGATTTTCTTTGATTAGCCCCAGATTAATCACTTTTTCAATATCATCGTGTATAACCAACCCTTTGTCCGGGTGCTGCTCAAAAAACACCGTCTCCATGTCCAGATAACGGCCTTCCAGGCCGGTATTACTCATTAACGACAGTGAGACAAAGTGAAAACGCTCAGGCAGTTGCGTTGACACAGGCATCTGTTGATGGATATCGGTCGCACCACTTTCCAGGCACTGATTAATCGTTCGTACAACCAGGTCAAACGCCATAAACTGGCGCCCCTCCTTCTGCACGATCGGTGTATTGCCACGCACCAGAAGGTTACTTCCAACCTGATCAACCAACCGCACACGTGTCGGATTAAAGTTACTCATCATCCCTCTCCTGCATAATCCCTGTTACTCACCGTTACAATACAATAACGGTCACATAACCTGCGTTGATGTTCAACAATTAACTACCATAAAACATGGTAGTTAATTTCACAGCAAGCGATAACTTTCCGACCCCCAGTATCAACGCACCTGATAAGCCCGTATGAACATATCCACACAACTTTGCACATAGCGCTGATGGTCGGCATCGGCAAGCAGTACGGCCAGGTTTAGCTCTTTGCGCATTCGCTGCTCGCCCTGCACCATTTTCAGAAACTGCACAGCGGCAAAACGCGGCTCTGAAATATCCGCTTTACCCTGTTCAGTCAGCCGGGCCAGATACTCAGTAAACAGCGATATCACCTGCTCCGGCCCCGCCTCAAAATAAATTTCAGCCAGCTGCGGGTGCGTCAATGATTGCGCTATACAGGTACGAAACACCGACAGCGCTTCCTGGGAAAGAATCAACAGCGAGAATAATTGAGCAAATTGCTGCAACACTGTGTTCGCTTCTTTACCGGTAAACAGCGCCTCGTTGATCTGATAAACACTACAGCGGCCACCAATAGCAGCTTCAAACAGCGCCTCTTTATTACCAAAGTGACTATACACCGTCTGCTTTGAAACCCCCGCCAGCTGGGCGACACGGTCCATACTCACGGTATCAAAACTGTGACTCACGAACAGCTCGGATGCCGCATCTAGAATCTGCTGGCGCTTAACTTCACTTCGGGAACGTGTCTGGATCATAACAAGTCTTCCTGATATCACACTAGACAGTCCAGTTTGATGAAACTAAACTGGACCGCACAGTCTATTCTGGATCAATTCATCAGGCACCTTAGCATGACGACCTACACCTTTCCTCCGTTTTACCACCGCACATGGTTACCCCTGGCCGGTCTGCTGCTACTGATTACTACACTGAGCAGCCTTTTAGCTGGCTGTACCGAATCAGCTGCTACCGAAACTGCGCCTAGCCCTCCCACCTACCTGCATCGGGCAACCAGCGCAGAACTGACGCCCGCCCCCGGCTACAGTGTACAACGCAGCTATGTTGGCCGGATTCAGGTTCAGCAGGATGCGCATATCGGTTTTGAACAGGCCGGGAAAGTGGCTCAGCTGTTTGTTAACGAAGGCGAAACCGTCAGCAAGGGCGAGCTGCTTGCCCGCCAGGATACTGAACTGCTCAGCGTCACCCGCCAGGAACTGGACGCTCAGCAGCAACAGATCAACGCCGATCTGGCCCTGGTAGAAGCCAACCTGACTCGATTACGTTCACTGAAAAGCCGTGGCTTCACCTCTGCGCAAAGTCTGGATGAGCTCAAGGCCCAGCGTAAAGTGCTACAGGCCAACCGCAAACGTACTCAGGCAAGCATTCACGGTAATGAGCTACGTATTCGCAAATCCAGTCTGCTGGCGCCCTATGATGCGGTGATCAGTCGCAGGCTGATTGATGAGGGTGAAGTTGTTGATGCCGGTAGCCCGGCGCTGACCCTGCTGCAAAGGGGTCATAGCGAAGTCAAAGTTGGCATTCCTGTCACCATGCTGACGCAGCTGGCGGACAAGCAACAGTTCAGCGTCCGGGTGGATAATGCTCGCTATCCGGTGCGTCTGCTCACTCGCGGTTTTGACGTTGACCCAACCACCCGTACCGTTCAGTTACGGTTTGAATTACTGGATAACCCACCGCTGGTAAATGGCCAGCTGGCCTGGTTACAGCTGGAGCAGTATTTTGCCCAGCCTGGTTACTGGGTGCCACTGACAGCCCTGACCGATGGTATCCGTGGCCTGTGGAACCTCTATACCCTGCAGCCCAACAACGATAATAACTGGACAGTACAGAGCCGTAATGTACGGGTATTCCACAGCACGCTCGACAAAGCCTTTATCTACGCCCCTTTAATTGAAGGTGAGCGCTTCCTGACCAAAGGCCTGCAGCGCCTTGTGCCGGACCAGCGGGTGCGCCTTGATAACGCCCTGGCCTCAGCCGCAACGGCTGGGGAAACGCAGCCATGATTCAGCTATTAACCAATGGCCGCCTGTTAAGCCTGTTTATCGCCATCCTGATGGTTGCGGGCCTGGGCTCGCTGGCAACCCTGCCGCGTACCGAAGACCCCCGCATCACCAACCGCATAGCCATGGTGATTACCCGGCTGCCAGGGGCCAGCGCTGAACGGGTTGAGGCGCTGGTCAGTGAGAAGATCGAAAACCGGCTACGCAAACTGTCCAGCATCAAACATCTGGAATCAATCTCCCGACCCGGCATCTCCTCGGTCAAGATTCAGCTCAAAGATGAAGTCACCGATACCGTCCCCATCTGGTCCCGGGCCCGGGATTTACTGAACGACGCCCGGCCAACGCTGCCCGCCAATGCCAGCAGCCCGGAACTGGATGATGATCGGGGTTACGCTTTCACCACCCTGATCGCTCTGAACTGGGTTGCCGAAGGCGCACCTGATCTGGCCACCCTGGGCCGCTATGCCAAAACCCTGGGCGACCGCCTGCGTGCACTGCCCGGCACCGACTTCGTCGAGCTTTCTGGCGAACCCGAAGAGGAGATCCGGGTTGAAATAAACGCCCAGCTAGCCTCCACCCTGCAACTGACCGCCAGCCAGATCAGCCAGCGTATTGCACAGGCGGATACCAAGGTTTCTGCCGGGCAGCTATTCAATCATCAGAATCAGCTGCTGGTTGAACTCAGCGGCGCACTGGACTCCGTAGAGCGTATTCGCCAGATTCCACTGACCACCGATCCCAGCGGTTTCGTATTACGGGTCGACGATCTGGCCAGTGTGTACCGTAGTCAGAAAACCCCCGCCGCCGAGCTGGCTATTATTGATGGCACAGCAGCGGTGGTCGTATCCGCCCGAATGCTGCCCGGCCTGCGAATTGACCAGTGGAGCAGCCGGGTCAGAAAAGAGATAGACCGTTTCAGTGCCGGCCTGCCTGTCAGTATCCAGACCCAGATACTGTTCGACCAGAACGGCTATACCGAAGCCCGGCTCACCGAGCTGGTCAGCAATATTATGGTCGGCTTTGGCCTGATCGCTCTGGTACTGCTGATCAGTCTGGGCTGGCGCCCGGCACTGATTGTCACCCTCTCGCTACCATTAACCGTACTCTTTACCCTGACGGTCATGAAGTACTACGGCCTGCCCATCCACCAGATGTCCGTTACGGGCCTGGTCGTGGCGCTGGGGATTATGGTCGACAATGCCATCGTCATGGCCGATACCATCCAGCAGCGTCGTCAGGCCGGTCATAACGCCCTGCAGGCGATGCATGGTGCGCTGAAACACCTATGGCTACCTCTGCTGGGCTCTACCCTGACCACCATTCTGGCGTTTATGCCCATCGTGCTGATGCCGGGGCCTGCGGGCGAGTTTGTCGGCGGCATCGCCCTGAGTGTTATCTTTGCACTCGTCGGCTCATGGCTGATTTCTCACACCGTGGTGGCTGCGCTGTCTGGGCGCTACATCAACGTCAATACAGAGCGCCCGGCCTGGTACCACAACGGTATTGCCGCCCCAGGCCTGGCCAGCCTGTTTCAACGCAGCCTGAACCTGGTTTTACGCTGGCCACGCACCAGCATCCTGCTGGTTTGCCTGCTACCTCTGAGTGGCTTCTTTCTCGCCAAACAGCTCACCGAACAGTTTTTCCCGCCCTCCGACCGGAATATGTTTCATATCGAGTTGCACCTGCCCGTACTCACCTCAATCGATGAAACCCGCCGAATCAGCAGCCTGATCAGCCAGAAACTCGACAACAAACCCGGTATTGAGCGTGTGCAGTGGTTCCTGGGCAACAGTGCCCCCTCGTTCTACTACAACATGCTGGGCAACAAGCGCGGCTCACCCAACTTTGGCCAGGCAATGGTCACCACCCGTGATTTTGCTACCGCCAATCAGCTGATTCCGCAACTGCAACGGGAGCTGGACGACGCCTTGCCAGGGGCACAGATTCTGGTACGAAAACTCGAGCAGGGACCGCCGTTCAACGCGCCGATCGAACTGCGCCTGTTTGGCCCGGATCTCGACCAGTTGAAACAGCTGGGACAACAGGCCCGACAGCTGCTCAGCACCACATCAGAGGTTGTTCACACCCGTGCAACGCTGCAACCCGGTGCACCCAAGGCCTGGCTTAAGGTCAATGAAGATGCCAGTCACCTCAGCGGACTCAGGCTGACGGATATCGCCGACCAGTTGCAAAGCAATCTTTATGGCATCACCGGTGGCAGCGTGCTGGAGTCCACCGAATCAATTCCTGTCCGGGTCCGGGTCGCTAACAGTAAACGGGAACAGGTCAGTGATCTCACCCAGCTGACTCTCAGTACCACTCAGCAGGGCAACATTCCACTGTCCGCTCTGGCCACACTGGAACTCAGACCCAGCCGGGGGGCAATTCCACGCCGTGATGGCGAACGGGTCAATATCGTTGAAGGGTATATCCGCGCCGGTGTGTTGCCGTCAAAAGTGCTGGCCGAATACAGGCAGATCCTGACGGCTGCCAGCTTCAGCATGCCCGCGGGCTATCGTATGGAGTTCGGTGGCGAGTCGCAGGGGCGTAACGATGCCGTTGGCAACCTGCTGGCCAGCATCGGCGTTATCGTCGCCCTGCTGGTTACGGTGGTCGTCGTGTCGTTTAACAGCTTCCGTATCAGCAGCCTGATTTTTCTATCCGCCGTGCAGTCAGTCGGGCTAGGGCTGCTCAGTGTCTGGCTGTTCAGCTACCCGTTTGGCTTCACCGTTATTATCGGCCTGCTCGGCCTGATGGGGCTGGCAATCAATGCGGCGATTGTGATTCTGGCGGAACTCAAAGCCTGTCAGCTGGCGGTGCAGGGCGACCCCACCGCTATCACTCAGGCGGTACAAAGCTGTACCCGCCATATCAGCTCAACCACCATCACTACTATTGGCGGCTTTCTGCCGCTGATCCTGGCCGGGGGCGGGTTCTGGCCACCGTTCGCGGTCGCCATCGCAGGCGGCACCTTACTGACTACCCTGCTCTCTTTCTACTTTGTCCCCGCCGCCTTTATTTTGATGAGCCGCCGCCGCGCCTTTGATATCGGCTAAGTGCTATGCCCTGGGGGAGGATTGACTCCCCCTGCTTGCTAATTCGTATATTCTGAACTAGAACTCTTAGTCTTAGTTCTCGGTACGTAATGCCAGTAAACGCAAGGATGCCTGCATGACTCTGAAAACCCAGCTTATTCTGGTTACCAGCCTGCTGGTCGTATTGGTCGCCATATCCGTTACGGCGCAACGGATTACTAACAGCAAATACACCCAGCAGCTGCAACACAGTCAGAACCGCTACCTGTCCTACCTGATCGCCGACGAGTTCCGCCAGACCTCCGCTGACCTGACCCAGCTATGCCGCACTTATGTTGCCACCGGAGATCAGGTCTACTGGAAGGATTACTGGAATATTGTGAAATGGCGTAATGGCGACCTGCCCCGCCCAACTACCGTTGATAGCCAGCTCTACCCCAATACACGCAAGAAGCAGACGGATATCATGCTGGAGTTACAGTTCTCCAGCCGTGAGCTGGCGTTATTAAGTAAAGTCACCGCAGGCTCAAACTCTCTGATTGCAATTCAGGAGCAGGCCATGCGCTCAGTCAGAGAGCAGCAGATTGTCAGCGGCCCTTATCAGGCCCTCCCTGCAGAAACCCCTCAAGCCTTCGCCCAGCGCATCGCGTTTGATCGCAACTATCAACATAAAGCCCGCCACACCCAGCAGCCTGTCGAGCAACTGTTTACAACACTCAGCTCCCGCACCACCACTAAACAACAACAGATCCAGCGCCAAGCAGATTACTGGTTCAATATTGCCGTTGTCTGTCAGACTCTGGCGGCGCTGACTCTGATTGTTTTACTGCTGATGATGCGCAAATCCACTCTGCGTGCCCGCAAAAAGCACAAGATTCCCTGGCTCAGTCCGGCGAGATGAAGTCTATGTTGAATGGCAAACGTCGGTACTTATAGCCGTTACCTGAACCGTGTAAGGCTGTCAGGGTAATTCGAACTTATAACCAACCCCATACACCGAGCGAATCAGTTCATCCTGATCAAAGCAGGCAGCCAGTTTTTTGCGCAGATTTTTGATATGGCTGTCCACGGTGCGGGTCGACACCAGCCGGTAGTCATCGTAGATCACATCCAGTAACTCATCCCGGCTGAACACCACTTCAGGGTGCGATATCAGGTGGTTGAGCATCCGGAACTCCACCGGTGTCAGCTCCAGCAGCTGGCCCCTGGCCCGCACACTCATTTTGCTGACATCCACCTGCAACGCGACAACCGGTACGGCGGGAACCGGGCTGGCCCGGCGCAGAATCGCTTTCACCCGCGCGACCATCTCGCGCATGCTATAAGGCTTGCAGACATAGTCATCAGCACCGGACTCAAGCCCGGCCAGCCGGTCCTGCTCCTCTACCCGCGCTGTAGCCATCAATACCGGCACATTCGACTGCACGCGTAACTGCTGGCACAAGGCCATTCCATCAATACCCGGCAGCATCAGATCCAGTACAATCAGCTGAGTATCATGCTGAGCCAGCCAGGGCAGAACCTCATCGCCCCGGTGCAGGCAATGGGTTTGATACCCGGCATGCTGCAGATAGTCAGCCAGTACCTCAGCCAGTTTGATTTCATCTTCGACAATCAGCACATGGGGCTGAACTGCGGCAGTTACCTCAACCATCGGAATCCCTGTCCTGTTCGATCTTATCTAGCTATCGGTCTCGCCGGGTATATCAACTGTCAGACAACGGCAGACGGATGCTGATTGTTAAACCACCGGTACGGCGGTTATGAGCCTGGATTGTACCACCATGCGCTTCCACCAGGCTGCGACAGATCGACAACCCCAGCCCGGAGCCTCCCATGGCCCGGCTGCGGGAACGATCCACCCGATACAGCCGCTCAAATATCTGTTCCAGCGCCGCATCCGGCACGCCAGGGGTACTGTCCTTCACCTCAAGCACCAGCCAGGAGGGTTCACTACGCAGCTGAACCACCACCGCGCCCCCCGCATCGGTATAACGCAGGCTGTTTTCCAGCAGATTGGTCAGCAGCTGGCTCAACCGGCGGCTATCACCACGCACCTGTAAACACTGCTGCGGCTCAACCTCGAGCAACAGATTCAGCTTGCTCGCGGCCATACGCGGCTGAAACAGCGCGACATGGCCCTGGCAAAGTTCCAGCAGATCCACGGTAGTCAATTCCAGCTCCAGTGCGCTCTGATCCGATAACGCCAGCTGGTGCAGATCGGCCACCAGCCCGGTCAGCCCACCCACTTCGCTATACAGCGAACTGATCCGCTCAGGTGTCGGCTGGCGAACGCCATCCACCATCGCCTCAATCTCCGCGCTGAGCACCGCAATTGGCGTGCGCAGTTCATGGGAAATATCACTGATCCATTGCTGACGTAGCTGCGCCGCCTGCTGCAGGCGCGCTGCCATCTGGTTGAAGTTATCAGACAATTGCGCCAGCTCATCCCGCCCCGCCACCGGCACCCGAACCTCAAGATCCCCTCGGGCCAGCTGATCGGTCGCCTGGGTCAGCCGCGTGACAGGCCGTACAAACAGTCGAGCCAGCCCGGCGGACAGCAACAACACCAGCAGCAGACCCATGCCTGCCAACCACTGTACATTCTGCCGCTGCTGTTCAACAAAATGCTGTGCCAGCTGATCAGTCGCCAGCGACTGCGGCGTCAGCGCCAGCCAGCCTGCGGTGTCTCCCGCCACCTCTATCGGCAACCAGCGCGCTGTCCTCGCAATATCAGGGTTACCAAACACCCGCTGCCTGTCCACATCCGTCAGGGTCAGACGGCGGGGTAACGATTGCGCTGCGAGTGGGCTCGGGTCCGGTCGGTCAGACAAGCGCGGAGCAGGCCTTGACGGAACAGAGCCTGGCGGCGGCCGTCGATGCGGCCGTGCAGGTGTTGCGAACTGCATCCCCTCGGACTCCAGCAGCTGCCGCCAGATACGGGGGTTCCCCCGCACATCCCGCCAGCTTCCCTGGCGCTGATAGTACTCGCCCAGCCGTTGCGCCGCCTGCTGCACCGCGGGCAGTTCACGCTCAATCAGATAGGCCTCAAACCCGGTACGAAACGAGCTATTGATCACCCACAGCATCAACACCATCAGCGTACCGATGACGGCCAGTAACACCATAAACAGTTTGAAGAAAATTCTGGATCTCAAAGTAACGCCCTCCTGCTGCGCCACAGTGTACAACCGAAATGGGGAGCAACGATGGAGAACCGGCAGCGACAATGCTCAACAGCTGCCCACCAATACGTTACCATCCGTGCAGGCCCGTTATCGTTCAGAACAACAACACCGTATCGGGCCTGCGCTTCAACCTGAATTCCCAACATAAGTGACCACTATTCCAGGGGGAGTCCTATGAACTGGACCGTTTACCTATCCGGCGAGATCCACACTGACTGGCGAGACCAGATCGAACAGGGGGCCCAGGCCCTGCAACTGCCGGTGACCTTTGTCTCTGCCGTGACTAATCACGAAGCCAGTGATGCCGCAGGCGATATGCTTGGCGCGCAGGACAACAGCTTCTGGCGCGACCATCAGTCTGCCAAGGTCAATGCGATTCGTACCCGCACCCAGATCGAACAGTGCGATATCGCCGTCATTCGCTTCGGGGATAAATACCGCCAGTGGAATGCGGCGTTTGATGCCGGCAGCTGTGCCGCGCTGGGCAAACCGTACATCACCCTGCACGATGCTGCGCTGGTTCACCCGCTCAAAGAAGTGGATGCCGCTGCCATGGCTTGGGCGCAAACACCCGAACAGGTAATTGAAGTGCTGCAGTACGTTATCAGCGCCTGACCCTGCACCCATAAAAAACCCCGCGCTGATCACTCAGTCGCGGGGTTTGTTTTTCGCCGTACCGGTCAGGCCGGTGTCAGGCTCTCTTCTTCGTCATCTTCAACCGGCTCGAACTCATCCGCCTGCTCATTGAGCATCTTGTACGGATTATCCGAGTTAAGCAGCACTTTGCCCTTCTCTGTCGGGAACTCCACATCCAGATCCACCACATTGCCATCACGGCACACGTTGATGATGGTATCCATACAGGAGCTGAGCAGTGAGTACTTCTCATCCGGCGCGGCAATAATCGTCTGCAGGCCCAGGTCCGTCATAAAGCCCAGTGACGTAATCGTGTTCTCGGAGTCCAGTTTGTTGAATGCCTCATCGAACACTGACAGGCTCATCCCGCCAACAGGCCGACCATCACTGCCTTCACGCAGGCGATAAGTGGCACCCAGTGCAGCAGCCATCGCCACGTAGAACGGCACCTGATGCTCACCACCGGAACCGGTCTTGATACGCTGCGTCAGGGTGGTCTTGCGGTTGCCCTCAAGATCCTTCACCACCAGCTCGAAGTTGTAGAAGTTACGGTAATCCTGCAGCAGGCTGCTTTCGCCTTCATCCTTCAATACATCATGGATTTTAGCCAGCGCATCCTGGTGCGGCTTATTGCCATCATTAGCCAGATCGAACAGTGAACCCACGTTGGCCTGGTCCATCCGGGTGTAGGCCTCTACCAGTTCCAGAATATCTTTCAGTTCCGGGTTTGGCATCATCTCGAAGCTGTACATCTCCTGATGGAACGGACGCCCTTTCAGGTGCTGGTTCAACTCACGGATCAGATCCTTGATCTTGTTGATCTGGTCATTCAGATGGGCAACAAAGTCGGAGCGGAACGAGGTTTCCGCTTCCTGACGGGCCATCTCGGCTTTCTGGGTATAACGCGCCAGTTCAGACTCGGTCAGCACCGCGATGGTCTGGTTCACAAACGATTCCAGCTCATCATGAGTCGAGTCGGCACTGATCTGATCAATACCCTGGTGGCTCAGGCCACCGCCGTGATAACGCGCCTTATACTGCGCCACCGCATCACGAACACCGTTTTTCTTACGCTCATGCAGCGCCTGTTCGGACTGTGCCCGCTTGGCCGCTTCAAAGATGATGCGCTCCAGCTCACCGCTGTAGCTTTCATCCAGATAATCCCGTTTTTCCTGAGATGACTGGCCATCAAAGTCAGCTTTATCCGCACAGACCGCACGGGCCGCTGCGTGTTCTTCCAGCTCCTGACTCAGTACTTCCAGTGCCGCACCGTCTTTGATCATCGAGGTACGGGCTTTCTGCAGCTTGTCCATCAGGGTTTTCTGGTTCAGCTCAGTCTGTTTCTGCAGCTCCACCAGCTCGGTGATACGGAGATGAATACCACTGTCATCCTGATTACGGATATCGTCGATAGCCTGACGCTGACCGTCGATTTCCAGCATTAGCTGACCACGCTGCTGCACCAGATCAAAAGTACGTTCCGTGGTGCTCACCAGACTGGTGGTCAGGTTAATCAGCGCATCACGCAGCTTTTCCAGCCCTTCGTGAGAACGACCCAGCTTGGTGAACTCGTCCATCATCTGATCCATCTGCTTGCCCTGTGCGGCCAGCTGATCAGTACGACGACGAATGCCCATAATCGGCTGCTGCTCGTGGATCGAGGTGGTCGTACCCTCACCCTGCAACATGCAATCGTAGGTCAGTGCGCGTTCGTGGCGCAGCAGTTCGTTCTCGGTCTCCACCGCCATCACGCCACCCAGCGCCCGGTTCATATAGGCGCGGGCATGCATATCATCGGTATCGATAAACTGCGCCAGCGTGCCAGGCTTGGCCCGGTTGAGCCAGTCCTGAGAACGGGTGGTGTTGATGATCCGGCAGCCTTTCAGGTGGCGGCCTTTACGGCGATACAGCGTAATCGCTTCTTTGACATGGTCCGGGTCCACCACCAGTGCTTCACGGCGGGCGCCCAGGAACGACTCAATGGCGATACGCCACTTATCATCGTTAATGTCCACCAGCTCACAGATCGGCGTGGACTCAATGCCATATTCCGCCAGCAACTGCATCAGTTCCTGGGTATTGCGCCGTACCGGAGCCCGACCCTGCTTGAGCTGCTCGACAGCACCGCGCTGGTGCTGGATCTCGTTGCGCAGCTCGTTGATGCGGATCACCGAGTGCTCGTAGTTACGGGCGATCTCACGACGCACCGTATCCACCTGGCTTTTCAGGGCCTCCAGGTTGGAGTCCACCTCAACCGGCGCCGGTGGCCAGGTTTCAGCGGTAATGTCCTGGCCGGCACGCCACAGTTCAACCGAGTCTTTCACCACTGGCACAAAGCTTGGCGGCAACAGATTCTCGTAGTTGGCAAAGCTCACCGCACTGCGCAGCAGGTTATAAATCCCCTGCACCTTGTCTTTAACGCCGTTCAGCTCATGCTGTTTGGCATCAATATTCGCCTCAAGTGCTTTCACTTTATGGGCGGAATCAGTGTTATTCAGCTGCGCGCGGGTTTCAGCCAGATCCTGCATAGCCTGGTTCAGCTGGCTGTTACAGTCAGTCAGCTGGCCTTCCAGTTTATGCTCTTTGTGCTGGTTCTTCTCCAGCCGCTCCTGCGCCTCTTCCTTTTTCAGGTCAGCATTTTCAAACCGGCTTTCATGCACCACCCATTCGTATTCCACCGCATTTTTCAGATTGCGCTGGATACCGCCACACATCTCCTGAACCTTTTCCAGCTCTTCGATACGGGTGGCCACTTCACGGGTTTTGTCCTCCATCGTCCGGTATTCATCCAGCGACTTACGGAACGCTCCGACATGGACGATGTTTTCATCCAGTACGAATTCACGGATAAACCGGGTTGGGCTGTCAATCGGTACGAAACGCAGCGCGTTCTTGAAGTTTTTGACGAATTTGTCGTCATCATTCGGCATGCTGGCATCATGGCTGAGGTGCGTCACTACATCACGGATAAAGCGGCTGGCACGTTTCTCCAGCACCATGTCCGGGCACTGTTCCAGCAGGTTGGCACGCACATCATTCCAGGCCTTCGGCATCCGGCCGCCGCCCTGCTTAACACTGAAATCATCCAGGCCAACAGAGAAGTCCGGCAGGATAAACCGGCCCAGGATATCTTCATCCGCGGTCGCACTGGAGGCACTGATAGCGATACCAACACAGCTCTCTTTCGCCGTTTCGGTGTCGAAGAAACTCAGTGCCATGTAGCTCAGAGAATCATCACGCACCATCGCTTTCTTGCCGCCACCGTCCAGGAAACCCAGACAGTAGGTACGCAGGCTACGCTCACTCTTTTCACCGGCCGAGGCGTTAAAGCTCAGGTGGCGCTTATGCCCCCCCATCAGCACAGTCTGAATGGCATCCAGCAACGAGGATTTACCGGAACCGTTCGGCCCGACAATCGCGACGTTGCCCTTGATCGGAATCTCAACGGCCCCCAGCACATACCAGTTGACCAGTACGATGCGGTTAAGCTGTTTCATCGGTGTTCAACTCCTGACCATTATCAGTTTCGGCTTCAGTGCTTTCAGTGCTTTCAGTGCTTTCAGTGCTTTCAGTGCTTTCAGTGCTTTCAGCAGTATCGTCACTGGCAATCTCGGCCACAGCCTCATCACCCTGCTCAGCCTCAGCTACCGGCACCTCATCCAGTGCAACATCGTCGCTGCCTTCCGGGTTTTCCAGCTCAGCTTTCTCTTCCGGCGTGGTTTCGGCCAGCGCTTCAAGCTGACGAATATAATCTTCCACCACCACCTGACGGATAGCCGGGTTAATACGGATCGGCTGGTTTTTAGGTTCCGCTTCGTTGGGCTTGCCGCGCTCCATGATGCCGTGACGGGTAAACAGCGACAGGATTTCTTTAAGTCGCGTTTCGTTCGGAATCTCTTTACCGGTCAGGTTTTCATAGGTCGTCAGCAGTTCATCGGTGCTGCTATAGGCTTTACCGTCTTCCACCTCAAAGGCTTCCAGCTTCTGCTCATATTGCTGGCGCAAGCACAGCAACAGCAGCGACTCATCCAATTTCAATCGCATCTGGCGCTGCTCGCCCTGCGGCACCACCCCCAGGTAGGCTTCATCGGGCTGGTAGATAAACGACCAGCCAATGGCTTCAAACAGGTTGCGGAAGTAATCCACATGGGACGCAATCAGGAAATAGCTGTCACGGTGGCCAGCCCGGTCCGCATAGAGGAACTGGCTGGTCAGCAGGAGATTGGCCGCACGCACAAAGTCGTCCGGCTGATGTTTATCGGAACGTGCAGCAAGTTTCTGCAAATCACCAAGCATTTATTGCGTCCTCTGAATGACAAAATCGCGGCACTCGACCACGTCGGCCACCTGTACATAATCATCGTTAAACCGTACATCGTAGCGGTCAGCTGTCTTGCGGCCTTTTTTGCCCAGTGTCGCCATATGGCGCACATAACTGAAGCAGACGTAATCTTCGATGGTATTAATCTCAAACTCCGAGGCCTTCATGCTATTGCGGCCACGCAGCTGGTGCTCAATAAAGTCACCGACTTTCTTCGGCGTCACCTCACGGCGCGCCTTGTATTCTTTGAACAGCTCACGCAGCTGCAGCACTTGTGGGTCGATTTCGCCACGCACAATCACCTTAGGCTCAGCCTGGATACGGCGTTTTATCGGCGAACGCACACTGCCCGGTGCCATAAAGCGGATGCCATCCAGGCTATCCAGAATCGGGATGTCCTTATCGACTTTGCCGTGCAGGTTAGAGATTGCACGGGACAGGCGGGCCGCCATGCCCGGGGTGGTCTTATCCATGTAACGGACGGTATCGGCCACCCGTTTTTCCAGCCGGTAACGGAAATCATCAATCGTCGCCAGCCGCTGATCCACCGACTCGAAGATGCGCACAATACGATTGATATGCTTATGCACCATGGCCTCAGCATCAATCTGTGGAATATCAAACTGCTCCTGATAGTTGCCGATCAGCTGTTCCAGCTTGAGCGGATCAAACTGCAACTCACGCAGTAACGACAGGATCTGGCGGCGGTAGCGGAACGGGTTATTCCGGGTTTTGAGGGTTTTATAATCGGCAACTAAAATGTGCTCGACGAACCGCTCAAAGAAGCTGCGCACAATCTCTTTGGCATCGTTACTTTTCGCCAGCGAGATCTTCAGCTCACGCAGCCCCAGCATCATATCGGTCAGATGGGCACTGAAATCCGCCGCTGTCTGCGCCGCTTCCGACAGGGTGATACCCCGCCCGGCCGGGTCATTAATCGCCGCTTCCAGTGAGCTCAGTACGTTCAGTACGGCACCGCCGTAAGAGCGTTTTTCCAGATTGGCGATCGACACCAGAGTCCGCAGCAGGTAGCTGATCGAAGGAGACAGCAGCACAAAGGTACGGTAAATCCGCTGCTCTTCTTCCAGCCAGCCGGTATCCACCAGCCGTCGATAGATACGGCTGGCATATTCCGCAGCGGAACGTGGCATCTCTTCGCTGTCGTCACCTTCAGGCACCCAGCGACGCACCCCCTGGCGCACCACGCTCTCTTCAATGCATGAACGCACCAGATCGCGAGGAATAAAGGGGTCGACCAGATCTTCATCGAAGAACTGGTCCGCCAGTGCCAATAGCACTGACTGATAGATATGCCGGTTCTGCCCCGAGAGCGGCAGAAACAGATCATCTGGAAGCTTGTTGAACAGCATTTGGGCCCTGTCATTTCAGCCAGTGCAGATAATGCACCGTGTTTAGGGTAAAAACGGCTGATTCTACCAAAAACTCCCTGTAATCGAACCGTTTTTACCTGTATTAGTTTCAGGAATTCATGAATAAACGCGTTAGCCAACCGGCTCGGCACTATTTTGCCAGTGCAGAGATCTCTTCAGTGAGCCGTTCGGTGCGATCCCAGATCAGCGCCTCTACGTCTTTCAGCGCCTGGTTATAGGTGCGTGGTGACAGCTGTTTGATCATAAAATCGAGCAAAAACTCGGCCTGAAAGCCGCCCAGTTCAATATCCAGCTCATCAACGCAATACACCTGCAACTCGCGCACCAGATGTTGTTTTTCTTCCCTTGAAAATTTTGCCATTGGCTTTCCTCGGTTCAGGCGTTAAAACAGGCTTGGCATTATGCTACCGTGCGCCTGAGGTTACCAGGATGAGTCCCTTACTTTGCAACCGTGACATCCGAGCCTCATGCCCCATGGCAGAACAGCGACAGGCAAAGCAATTCACCAGGCTAGATAGAATGAGAACCATGAACAAAACCCAGCAACGCCGTAGCAATCAGCATCGAAAACGAATTGTTAGTGCAGCGAAAAGACGACGATGCGCCGCCCGGCTGGACAGCGCATCTGAGGGACAGAGCCTTTCGGCTCTGACAACAGCGGGAAAGGATCAGCCGTCGGCGTTGATCTGAGTAATAAGTTCCTGCAATACGATATCGCACTGGTCATTTTCAACCTGACAGGTGCCCGCCGCCTGGTGACCACCACCGCCATAGTTGAGCATCAGCTCGCCCACGTTGGTGCCGGAGCTACGGTCGAAAATGGATTTACCGGTGGCAAAAACCGTATTCTGCTGCTTCAGGCCCCAAAGTACATGGATGGAGATATTGGTCTGCGGGAACAGGGCGTAGATCATAAAGCGGTTACCCGCCCAGATGGTCTCTTCCTCACGCAGGTCCAGCACTATCAGGTTTTTATGCACCGTAGAACAGCGCTTGAGCTGTTCTTCAAATTTTGCCGACTGCTCGGTGTACAGTTCCACCCGTTCCTGCACATCTGGCATATCCATAATCTGTTCGATGCTGTAATCCTTACAGTGATCGATCAGTTCCATCATCAACTGGTAGTTGGAGATGCGGAATTCACGGAACCGGCCCAGCCCGGTACGGGCATCCATCAGGAAATTCAGCAGCTCCCAGTTCGTCGGGTTCAGTACTTCTTCGCGGTTGAACTGTGCAGCATCGGCTTTATCCACCGCCAGCATCATGCCTTCCCAGCGCTCGGGAAATACCTCATAGCCACCGTAGTAATCAAATACCACGCGGGCCGCCGACGGCGCTTCGGGGTCGATTATGTGGTTGTCCTGCTTACCATTACGAATGGTTTCAGACAGGTGGTGATCAAACGCCAGATTGACACCTGGCACATATGGCAGGTTGGTCGAGATATCACGATCAGTGATCTCAACTTTGCCATCCTGCATATCTTTTGGATGTACAAACTTGATCTCATCCACCAGGTCCAGGTGCTTTAACAATACTGCGCACACCAGGCCATCAAAGTCACTACGTGTTACCAGGCGGTATTTATTATCTGCCATATAGAAACGTCCTTTCATCAAATACGTTGTCAGTCTGCAGCAATGCAGTCTGCCGAACTTTGCACTGGTCTACAGCTAAATTTTGTCGGCTGCTGGCCGTGAGGGCTACTGATATACCCAATCACCAACAGCGGCGCAAGTCAGGCGTCTATTTTAGCTGACAAAAATTGTGAGTAATTGATCATAAACAAATTGCTGTGATCAGCATATGACAACACAGAGAAACAGCTGACCTTTGACGGTGACAGCAACACAGATAAGGCCAGTACGCCGACATAGATGTGCCACCCTGAACAGCCGGTACGCAGCGCGCCAGCCAGCTAGCCGGGCCAGCATCCCACAACGTCAATATCATGCCCACTCCGCCACCCATTTGCTCTATAATCCCCTCCATCCATTATTCAGGGGTTGTTATGAACGTTTGCGGTGTAGAAATTAAAACGAACGAAGCGATTATCTCTCTGTTGTCTCTCGATGACGGTCTGTTCAATCTCCCAGACTGCCGGGCGCAGCGGGTGGTGGTTCGTAACGGCGATGACCCGGAAGAGATACGCAAGTTCCAGTTCATCTTTGCCAAACTGATGGAAGACTACAACGTTAAAGCCGTCGTCATCAAACAGCGCCAGGCAAAGGGCAAGTTTGCCGGCAGCGCACTGGGCTTCAAACTGGAGGCCGCTATTCAGCTGATCCCAGGGCTGAATGTACAGATCATGAGTAACAGCGAAGTACAGGAAATCCTGCGCCACAAACCGCTGATGATTGATATCAAAGAAACCGGGCTGAAGCAGTTCCAGCAGACTGCTTTCACCATGGCTTACGCCTGGCATAACCGCCAGGTATAAGCGTTACAGCCAGCGCCGTACCTGGCACATCCAGGTGCGGTACTCCTCACCAAACAGCGGCGTCAGAATGCGCTCCTCCGGCATAATCTGAAACCGGGTGAGATAGAGCATCACCAGCCCCACCAGTGGTAACAGCAACCACTGCCCCAGATACAGCGTCCAGCCACTGAGCACCAGAATCAGCCCCAGATACATTGGATTACGGGTATAGCGATAGACGCCGCTGGTAACCAGCGCTCGACTGCTGGCCGGCTGCAGCGGATTTACCGTGGTACGCGCCCGACGAAACGCCAGCAAGGCCGACAGATCAAATACCATCCCCAACCCCGCAACAATCAGACCAACATACAGGCTGTTAAAAGGCAGCGCCCAGCTGTCAGGTAATTGCTGTGCCAGCCACCAGAGCATACCGGCACTCAACAATGCCAACAGCGGTGGAGGAATTTTAAGCTCAAGCCAGTTCAGGTTCAGCCTGGTACCCGCTGACATCGTCGACTCCTCATAAAAACAATAACGTCAGGATGCCAGATTGCCCTGGTGCTGCAAGCCATAACTGACAATCATCCGCTGCAGCCGGGGCCTTGAAACCCCCAGAATCTCGCAGGCATGGCCCTTATGCCAGCCCGTGCGTTCCAGCACCTGCTCCACATGCACCCGTTCGATATCCTGCAGACTCAGGCTTTGATTGAAAACACTATCAATCACGCCAGCTGGCTCACTATTGCCCGTTACGTACCCCGGTAGCAGATCCGGTGTCAACAGATCGCCATTGCACAGCGCGACAGCTTTCGTCAGCATATTCTGCAGTTCACGCACATTGCCGGGCCAGTGGTAGTTATTCAGTGCAGCCATCGCTTCCAGAGATAAGGTCCGCACATTGCGCCCCAGTTCTTTATTGATCCGCGCCATCAGTGTCTGTACCAGCTCGACCAGATCTCCTTTGCGCTCACGCAACGGCGGCAAGGTAACATTCACCACCTGCAGCCGGTAGAACAGATCTTCACGGAAGCCACCACCAGCCATCGCTGCAGGCAGGTCAGCATTGGTGGCAGCGATAATACGTGCATCCGTGTGGCAAGGCTGACAGCCCCCCAGCGGGGTATACTCCTGTTCCTGTAGTACCCTCAGGAGTTTGGCCTGAGTCGCCTGCGACAGCTCGCCTACCTCATCCAGAAACAGCGTGCCGCTACTGGCCAGCGCAAACTTGCCGGGCTGATCTTTCACCGCACCAGTAAACGCCCCGCGTTTATGGCCGAACATCTCCGACTCCAGCAGGCCATCCACCAGCGCGGCACAGTTGATGGCCACAAAAGGCCCCTGCCGTCGATCACTGGCATGATGAATAGCCCGCGCCACCATTTCCTTTCCGGTGCCACTTTCACCATTGATCAGCACCGCTGCACGGGTACTGGCAACCCGGCCAATGGTTTTGAAGATCTCCCGCATTGCCTGGCTGGAACCAACCAGATTAAACGCACCAATACGCGGCTCACGGGGGATTTCAATACCACTGTTACCCTGCTGGCGCTGGTAGTTCAACGCCGTACCCACGGCCTGGTCAATCTCATCCAGGTCCAGCGGTTTATGAATATACTCATCGGCTCCACGCTGCATCGCCTCAATGGTGCTTTGCATATCATGGAACGCGGTAATCATAATAATCCGCAACGCAGGACGCCGCGCCTTGAACAGCGGCAACCCCTCAAGCCCGGACATTCCCGCCATACGGATATCCAGCACCAGCACATCCGCCGGATAGTCTTCCAGCCGCGCCAATCCGGCGGCCACCGCATGACAGGTTTCTACCTGGTGGTTCTGGTGCTGAAAATGGATCTGCAAGGTACGACAGATCGCCTGATCATCATCGACAATAAGAATCTTACTCATATCACAACCGGTACTCCGTTAACGGGTCTGCTCAGTCAGTCGATCCAGAGGCAGAATAACACAGGCACAGGTGTCCCCCCTGACGTCTGGAGCCAGAGTTACCCGGCCCAGGTGCTGCTGAATGATACGCTGGACGATGGCCAGCCCCAGCCCGGTGCCTTTGGCTTTGGTGGTGAAAAATGGCTCGAATACCTTCAGGCACATGCAGGGGTCAATACGGCTGCCGTTATTGCTAATTTTCAGTGACACCTTGAGTCCATGGTCCGTGAAGATCAACCGGGTCTGCAGGCTGACCCGTGCCAGCTGAACGCCCTCCCCCTGGGCAGCATCAACGGCGTTGACCACCAGATTCTGCAGCGCCTGGCGCAGCTTGACCGGGTCCGCATTAAGCGTTGGCAGCCGGGCATCAAAATCGCGGTCGATAAAGACATTGCGATCCTGGATCAGCCGCAGCTGCCCCATCAGCACCTGCTCCAGCAGTGTATTAACATCCAGCCACTCCAGGCTCAGCGCATCCGGCCGGGCATAAGCCAGCATATCCTCCAGAATGCCTTCCATATGACGCACCTGGTCCAGTGAGATCTGGCTGATTTCCCGGCTCTCCATATCCAGATCGGGCTTGCGGCTGGTCATCTGCAAGCCGACTTTGATCGAGCTGAGCGGGTTGCGCAGGTCATGGGCTACCATGCTGGCCATCCGGCCTACCGCCGCCAGCTGCTCATTGCGCACCCGCTCACGGGTGGCCTGTTCCAGTTCGGCCTGCAGCCGTTTCTCTTCGGTTATATCCTGCTTGATGGCGATATAAGACAGCGTAGTACCCTGATCATCACGTACCGGCGAGATCAGCGCCTGCTCCCAGAAAAGCTCGCCATTTTTCTTGCGGTTATGAAACTCGCCCTGCCAGGTACGACCCTCGCGCAGCGCCTGCCAGAGCTGCTGATAGGCCTCGTCACTGGTATGGCCAGATTTAAGGATATTAGGATGGGCCCCTTCAACCTGCGCTGCGCTATAACCGGTCAGCCGACAGAACGCCGGATTGACATAAGTAATGCAGCCCCGGATATCCGTCATCATTACCGTATTGGCGCTCTGCTCCACCGCCTGTTTGAGCTGGTGAAGCGACCTTTCCACCGCCAGCCGCTCGCTGATATCTTCACCCACCAGCGACAACTGCACGACCTCACCGTCGGCGTTCTGCTGCAGGGTCGAGGTCCAGGCGATTATTCGAACCTGGCCATCGGCGGTCATAATCTGACCGTGACAAGGCGCCGGCAACTGGCCCTGCTGGAAAGCACGGCTGAGCAGCCGGTGATGCTCAGCACGCCATGACGAAGGGACAAAACGCTCAACCCAGTCCTCGTCGAGGATGTCCTGACGGCCATAGCCGGTCAGCGTCATAAAATGATCATTACAGAACACCACCTGGCCCTGCCGGTTCAGCGAAACGGCCGCCAGCTGGATCTGCTCCAGTAGCAACCGGAACGAGCGCTCATACGCGGTATACGCCATCACCTGCTGGTGTCGACGCCGATGACGGGCATTGACCAGCGCCACCACACACAGCGTCAGCGCCAGCAGGCCGTAGAGTGGCAGATTGTGCCAGCCAAAGCGGTTTTTCACGGCCCTCAGCGTGGCATCGCCACGCAGGGTGAAAATCTTCCAGTGGGCATTGCCCTGCGCCTGGGGGATCACCAGGTTAGCAAACGCGAACAGCTGATCATCCTGAATAAACTGCCCCTCGTCCGCTACATTGAGCTTGTGCCACAACTGGGGTGAGTTTTCCGCCAGCGGATTCTCGGGAAAAAACTGCACCCGCCCCTGCCGGGCATTGGGCCGGACCAGGCTATAGCCATGGCCACTGACCAGCACAATTGCATCCGCACTAATCGGGGCCTGACCCCACACCTGCTCTACCAGCTGCTCGCCATTAAGGTTCAGCACCACAATGCCGCGCCGCTCCCCCAGCGGGCCTACCACAGGCGCTGTCACCCGTAAGGTCGGCTGGCTATGCTGTAACTGGCCCTGCTCCATATTCAGATCAAACCGGGAGATATACACCTGCCCCGGTGGCAGGGCCAGACTCTGGGCGACATAGTAGCGACGGGCTTTGTTCTGCAGCTGATCCGCCGCCACAGCCTGGGGCGGCTGGCCATTATTGACCCGTACCACCTCCATACCGTCGGCATCAATCAGCCGCAACTGAGAGTAACCCTGCTTATGTTTTGCCAGCTGCACAAAGGTGGCTGTCAGCCGTGCCGGGTTGTGTTCAAACGCCGACTGGGCACTGACGGCATCCGCCAGCACGTTAACATCGGCCATCATCTCATTCAGCCGGGTTCGCATCAGCTGGCGGGTCAGCTCGGTGGTTGCCCGCTCCTGCTCCAGCATCAGCTGCAAGGCCTGGTCCAGGGTAATGCGATAGTGCACCACGGCCAGCACCAGCAGGAGCACTAGCCCGGGCACCACAATAGTCAGCAGATCACGGAGATAGCCCCGCCCGTGCACAGCATTGGCCACCATCACGGTATTACAGCGCCGGAGTCACAATGGCCAGCATCTGCAAGGCATGGGGCCGCTGGCTGGCAAAATCGGCCTGCAGCATTGGCGTCAGCAACAGCGCTACACCGCTCTGTGGGTCCAGCTGGCGCACTGCCTGTGCCGCTGCCCGGGTCAGGGCACTGTTACTGAGCCCCAATTGCACCACCTGAGGCACGGCATCCATATCACCCTGCTGGGCGATAAATGCCATCGCCGCCAATACCACCCCATCCACCGAATCGTTCAGGCAAGTACGAACAGCCGCAACCACCGAAGCTGGCGCGAATGTGTGCAACACCACCTGCGCTTCATCCTGCTCATCCAGCGGCTGCCCCACCAGTCGGGCCAGCGCCCGTATCGCTTCCATCCGCACATTGCTGTCAGTGTCTTTAAGCGCGCTTTTAAGCACCGGCAGCGCCCCCCGGTGCCCCATCAATCCCAGCGTGCGGGCGCTGAGCTGACGAATTTCATCCGTCCCGGCCAGTAACAACGTTGCCAGCGGGCCCAGCGCATTACTCAGCCCGACCAGCGTCGGGGCCCGCGCAGCGATCTGCCCCAGGCTGCTGATAATCTCGCGTACCAGCACCGGCTCCTCCTCCAGCATCAGCGCCAGCAGCCGGGCAACGCTGACGTCATTGGCCTGCTTACCCAGCGCCCGTACTGCCAGCACCCGGTTACTGTAATCCGGCAGACGAGCGATTTTTTTCCGACTCAGCTTCAGCCGCTCGCCCTGATTCAGGTGCCCGACCACGATATTGCCGAAAGCATCCAGCTCCTCCGGCAGCTCCTCGACCATCTCGCGCAAATGCTCGGCCTGGTCCTGTGCTTTTTCACCAGGCTGATGCAGCGCCGCCTGGACATTGGCCTGATTGATCGCCGCCAGGGTGGACTGTGGCTGGTTCGATGGCATCGGCTCTGCTTCGTCGGTGGCCGGGCTGTCACCAAACTGCGACATCAGGCTGCGGATCGTGGCTTCTTCATCCTGCCCCGCATGGAAAGGACTGATGGGGGCTGCAGGCGCACCGGTTTCATCTACCATCACACAGCTGATCCGGCTGCTGTCGGCGATCGGTTCAACGTCCGGCGTATCCAGCAGGCCACTGTTCAACTCTTCTCCAGCCAGGTAACGGGCCAGCACCTGCGCAGCATCCAGCCCGTCATGCTCAGCGGGTAACTGCGCCAGGGTACACAGCGCTTCCATCACCACCTGACGTAGTGCGGCGTTTTCTTCTTCCTGCAGCAACGCATTCAGCGGGCGAACAAAATCGCGATGGTTCAGCCCGACCGCCTGCAAGGTGCTGACCAGCACCCGACGGCTACGCAGTGGCAATTCAGTATCGTCAAGCCGGGCCAGCAGCACGGGCAGTGCATCAGTCATGGGTAGCTGAGCCAGCAAACCAGCAGCGGCTTCTACTTCGCCAGCATGGTCAGATTGCAGTGCATTAAGCAGCGCTGTATTAAGAGTTTGCTGCAGTTCAGGGTCAGCGCCGTCGCCCTCCAGCAACCGCATCAGCGCGGTCAGAATCAGCGCCCGGCCTTCAGCATCCAGGGTATCCAGCAGCAACGTCAGTTTTTGCGGGGCGATATGCTTAAGATGGTAAGCCTCCAGTTGCGCCAGCATCGACTCAGCCGATTTCAGTGCCTGGCTGCGTACTCCAGCATCCGGGTCACGCAGCAATTCGACCAGATCAATAAAATAACGCCGTGCTTCACGCTGGCCCAGAATTTCCGCCACTGCAGCCCGCACACTGGCGTCGGGGTGACGGAGCTGGCGAAACAGCGCAATCAGGCTGGTATCACACTCGACAAAGCGCAATGCCCGCACCGCTCGCCGTGCCAGGCGTGGCGAGGGAGCACTCAACAGTTCAATGGTGTGTGCTACACCGGCATCACCACATTGCACCAGCGCCCGTAACAGATCAGCTTCAATATCCAGAATTTCCTCAGCAAGCACCTCGGTCAACACCGGCACCGCGACCGCCTGCCCCCGCTGGCCCAGCGCCTGAATAGCATGCAGCTGAATATCCCACCAGTCATCCCAGTCAGCAGCAGCCTCACCCTGGCCCGGGTTGCCCCGTGCCCAGCCCAGCAACAGCTGCTGCACGCGTGGGTCTTCCAGCTGTGCCAGCGCGCGTGCTGCAGCAACCCGTGCATCGCCCTCCGGGTGCAGCTCCACCATCTGGGTCAGCCGGTTGATCAGCTCATCAGGCTCGGCCACGGCAGGGCCAATTTTCGCCAGCGCATCCGCAGCATCAACGCTGACATCCGGGTCTTCATGGTAGAGGCAGGCCAGCAGTGCAGGCAGCAGTTGCACCATGCCAATCTCACCGGCCGTGCGCGCGGCATAACAGCGGTCCGCTTCGTCGCCCTCGATCAGCAGCTGGTTAAGAGTCTGATGAAGCTGGCGATGGACTGACGTAGACATGATGCAGTACTCCGACAGGCTGAGTAGCCCGAAAATCAGGAAGAGGGTTCCAACTATAGGCAGGTCAGCAGGCTGGGGATTTGATATGTATCAAGCACGCTGAACGAAGTACCCAAAAATTGATTATTGATGGATATTTCATTTTTTAAATCAACGTGTTGGATTCGCTATCCGGCGCAGGCAGCAGCCCTCAGCCGATTGAACAGAACGTTAAATCGGTCACGGCAGATTAAACAATCCGTTCTATCCCGCCCCCCCCCAGAACAGCGAACAAATGTGCTAACCCATTGATAAAAATGCAGTAATCAGGAAGCCTCGCCTCTGGCACAAATACTGCATTTTTAGTAAGGACAATTCCGATATTCAACCCTGTCCTCTAATAACGACACAACAATAGCCAGGACAGGCCCCTGCGAGGTGAGGACACACTCATGAGCACACGCCACACCGGTACACGCCTGTTGTTGCTGGCCACCGCCGTCAGCCTGGCGCTTGGCGCATCGCTGGTCAGCGCCGCTGATAACAGCCGCCAGCTGCCGCCCATTAAAGTTAATGCCGCCAAGGCTGAACTGGGCAAGCGACTGTTTTTCGATGTTCGACTGTCCGGCGACGCCGCCATCAGCTGCGCCAGCTGCCACCAGCCAGAGAACGGCTTCGGCCACCCGGATGCGCTGGCACCGGGCTACCCGGGTAACAAGCATTTTCGTAACAGCCCCACCCTGATCAACACCAGCTATAAAAAGCAGTGGTTCCATGACGGCAGGCTGGCGACCAACCTCAACGATGTCACCCGCGAGATGATCACCGAAGACTATCTGATGAACATGGATATGCGGCTGATGCAGGAGCGCCTCAAGCAGGACCCGATCTACGTCAAAATGTTCAAAAACGCAGGCTACGGTGAGCCCTCTAACGGCTCTGCGCGCAAAGCAATCCCTGAATATCTGAAAACCCTCACCTCCCGCAACGCCCCCATCGATAACGGCAAGCTGAGCGAGACTGCCCAGCGTGGCCAGTCGTTATTCGATGGCAAAGCAGGCTGCAACCAGTGTCACACCGGGCCCCTGTTCTCCGATGGCAACGCCCACAACACCGGCGTTGCCGAGAACCTGGATATCTTCCGCGACCCGCTGCGCCACCAGGCATTTATCGCCTTCAACATGTTTATGGGCAACGAAAACTACATGGCCCTCAAGCGTGACGTGGGTGCCCATGTACAGGGTCACAAAGCCGACGGCAGCGATAAAGGCACCTTTATGACCCCCACCCTGCGGGAGCTGAACAGCACCGCGCCCTATATGCATAACGGCATGATTAACACCCTGCCTGAGGTGGTGGCGTTTTATAACGATGGGGGCGGTGAAGACAGCAACAAAAGCAACCGGCTCAAGCCGCTTAACCTCTCTGCCAGCGAGCAGAGTGATCTGGTGACCTTCCTGCAGGCGCTGTCCGGTGAGCCACTCACCAGCGATGCCCATGTCTGGAATAAAAAAGACTACAGCTATCAGCTGATCAAAAACTGGCGTGAAGCCAGTAACTGAGGCGGGGATGATGATCATGAAAATCAGTAAACACACCAACCTGCTGGCCGCCGCAATGGCTACCGCCACCCTTCTGGCTCCCCTGAGCACTCAGGCAGCAGTCGCAAGCGGCACCACCGTCGGCAGCGAAGCAGAGCGCGGCCTGAAGGCAGCCCTTGCACCACTCAAGGCCAGCCCCGCCACCCAGGTAACACTCAACGGCCAGACCTACCCGGCACTGGCACCCCTGGGCCCGGTGCCCGTACCACCCGATAATCCAATGACAGCAGAGAAAGTCGAACTGGGCAAAATCCTGTTCTTCGATGGCCGCCTGGGGGGCGATGGCTCCACCGCCTGTTCCGCCTGCCATGTACCTGACCTCGGCTGGGACTGGCCCGACAATGTATCGCTGGGCTACCCCGGCACCATCCACTGGCGTAATTCGCCAACGATTATCAACACCGGCTACTACGACAAACTGTTCTGGGCTGGCTCCGCAAAATCACTGGAAGCTGAGGCCCGCTCTGCGGCCAAAGGCGCTGTTGCCGGTAACGGTGAAGACGACATTATGGAAGCCAGGCTGGCACTGATTCCGGAATACCGCCAGCGCTTTAACGCGGTATTCGGTGATGACTGGCCAAAAATAAACAACGCCTGGATGGCCATTGCCGCCTACGAGCGCACCCTGATCCAGCGCGATACCCCGCTGGATCAGTTCCTGCAGGGAGACAAATCGGCCCTGAACGAGAGCCAGCTGCGCGGCAAAGCCCTGTTCGACGGCAAAGCCGGTTGCATCCAGTGCCACAACGGCCCGCTGGCATCGGATCAGCAATATTACAACGTGGGTGTGCCGCCGCTGAAACGCTGGGAAGAAGACCCAATGGCGCAGATCACCTTCCGTTATGAGCTGTACGCCAAAGGCTCCGACGAGACAATGTACCGCAGCACCAAGGCCGACCCCGGCGTTTACTTTCGCGGCAAGATGAAAGCCATGAAGGGCAAATTCCGCACCCCATCACTGCGTTACACCAAGTACACCCCGCCCTATATGCACAACGGCGCGTTGGCCACCCTGGCCGACGTAGTGGATTTCTACGACCGTGGCGGTATCGCCAGTGATGGCCGCAGCACCGACTTTGCCCACAGCAAAAGTCCCCTGATCAAACCGCTGGGGCTGAGCAACACCGAAAAATCCGATCTGCTGGCATTTCTGGACGCCTTTACTGGTGAAAAAATCCTCACTGAGCGCCCAGCCATGCCCGCCTACGCCCCTCTTTTCACCGAGCAGGAACTGCTGGAGGCCCGCAAATGAGCCAGGACAAAGCAAACCAGAGCGCCACCGAGCACGGCAAATGCATGGTCAGCCGCCGCAAATTTCTGATGTACTCCGGCACCGCCGCCGCTGCCACCAGCGTGATCTCGCTGAACATGTTCCCCGGCACCGCCATGGCCCAGGAGATGCCCGCCCAGGTCACCAGCTACCCGCGCAAACTGATCGGTACCCTCAGCCAGCTACAGGAAAACACCCCGCTGGATTTCAACTACCCGGATGACGGCCCCAACACCCAGGCCATGCTGGTCCGTATGGGCGTACAGGCTGGCGGCGGCGTAGGCCCCAATCAGGACATCGTCGCCTTCAGCTACATGTGCACCCACCAGGGCGGCCCCCTGCAAACCCAGTACAAAGTGGTGGACGAACACCGGGTGCTGGGGCAGTGCCCATTCCACCTGTCCACCTTCGACCTGCGCCGCCACGGCATTATCGTTTCCGGCCAGGCCTATGAAAGCCTGCCGCAGGTATTGCTGGAGGTCGACGGCGATAACATCTACGCCGTTGGCATTATGGGATTGCTGTTCGGTCGCACCCACAATCTGACCGGCTAACCAGGAGCACGTCATGACTACCAATTTCTACATCCCCGAAGACCATGCACCGCTGCCACCGGTTGACGCCGAAGTCCTGACCACCGCCTGCGACTACTGTGTGGTCGCCTGTGGTTACAAGGTGTACCGCTGGCCGCTGGAAAAAGCCAATGGCGGCCTCAAGGCAGACCAGAACGCCTTTGGTATCGACTTCCCCTCCGCCCCGCTGCAGGCCTGGGTTGCTCCGGCGCAACACAACGTGGTGATGCACGGCGGCAAGCCACACAATATCGTTATCGTCCCGGACAAAGACACCCAGCACGTTAACAAAAACGGCGACTCCTCCATGCGTGGCGGGCTGATCGCACAGAAAGTTTACAACCCCGCCACCGGCACCCGTGACCGCCTGACCCAGCCGTTGATGCGCATCGGCGGCACCCTCCAGCCCGTCACCTGGGATATGGCACTGGACGTCGCCGCCGAGCTGGCAAAGTACACTCTGGAGAAACACGGCGTGGCTTCCTACGGGGTAAAAACCTACTCCTACCAGTACATCGAAAACACCTACGCAATCAGCAAATACGCGCTGCGCCACGTTAACACCCCTAACTTCACCTTCCACGATACCCCCTCGGATGTCACTTCAACACCGGGCTTTCGGGATGCAGGCTTTGACAACTTTGGCCCCAGCTACGACGACTGGGGCAGCGCCGACACCCTGATGCTGTGCGGCACCGACCCCTACGAAACCAAAACCATTCTGTTCACCCAGTTCATCATGCCCGCCATCCAGCGCGGCATGAAAACCATCATGCTTAACCCACGGGAAACCGCCGGTATCGCCTATATGAAAAAGCATGGCGGCCTGCACCTGGACATCAACCCCGGCTCCGACAATCTGGTGCTGGGCGCGATCACCCGCGTGATCATGGAAAATAACTGGCAGGACAGCGACTGGATCGACAAATGGGTCAACTCAAAATGGGAGTCCAACTCCGGCTTCGGCCAGGGCACCCGTAACACCCCCTGGCAGTGGCGTACCACCTGGGGCCTGTTTCAGACCAAAGGCTTTGAAGACTACAAAAAATGGGTGCTGGCACAGCCCGAATACGACCCGGCCTACGCCGCCAACATCGCCGACATTGATGTCGCCAAAATCTACAAAGCTGCCGAAATGCTGGCCAAACCCAATGCCGATGGCAGCCGGGTAAAAACCTCTATCGCCATCGAAAAAGGCTTTTACTGGTCCAACAACACCGGCAACACCAACGCCATCAGCTCGCTGGGCACCATCGTCGGTGCCGGTGGACGGCCAGGCCGGGTAATCGGCCGGCTGGGTGGCCATCAACGTGGCGGCGTTAAGGGCGGTAAATTCCCCCGCAACAAATCCCCCGAGAAAGTGCCAGGCCGTCGCCGTCGCGCGCTGGATACCGACCGCTGGCTCTACTCCGGTCACACCCGTTTTGCCCACGTAATCGGCACCACCTGGATCCAGTCCATGAGTGGCTCCCAGGGGCTGGCGAAAAAGTTCTGGGAGTTAACCGTCGCCAACCCCAACCAGGTGTTCACCTACGACACCCAGGAAATCATCGACACCCTGAAAAAACGGATGGACTCCGGCGGCATGGTGGTGGTGAACCAGGATATCTATCTGCGTGACCCGATCGGTGCCCGCTTCGCCGATATCATCTTCCCCGCCGCCACCTGGGGTGAAGAAGACTTTATGCGCGCCAATGGCGAGCGCCGCCTGCGTCTGTATCAGAAATTCAACGACGCGCCCGGCGAAGCCAGGCCCGACTGGTGGATTATCGCCCAGCTGGCCAAGCGCATGGGCTACGACGGCTTCGACTGGAACAATTCCAACGACGTTGCCGAAGAAGCTTCCCGCTTCAGCCGGGGCAGCCGTAAAGATTTCCATATGATCAAAGTCGCCGCCCATAAAGAAGGCAAAACCCTGCACCAGAAACTGCTGGAATTCGGCACCGACGGTATTCAGGGCCCGGTGCTGTACAACTACGACACCGGCAAACTGGTGGGCACCAAACGCCTGCACGACACCGAACTGGAGCATGACAGCGCCCGCCTCAAGGAGATGGGACTGGAAAACGGCCCCCAGGGTGCCAACGTGCTGGGCAAGAAAATGACCCACTTCAACTCCCAGACCGGCAAAATCAACCTGCAGAAACACCCCTGGAGCCTGTTCGCCGATTTCCACGAGTGGCTGTCACCGAAAGACGACGAGCTGTGGTTCTCCAATGGCCGCATCAACGAGATCTGGCAATCCGGTTTCGATGATGTAGAACGCCGCGCCTACGTGGCCCAGCGCTGGCCGGAAAACTGGGTGGAAGTACACCCGGAGGATGCGAAGAAACGCGGTATCGAGTCCGGCGATCAGGTGATGCTTTACTCTGACCGGGTGCCCGGCTTTAAAGACACCATCCTGGGGCTGGAAGGCGATGCGTTCCAGTTCTCCAAACTGATGGAGAATGGCCATATTGAACTGAGCAAAGCGGCGGTAACGGCGGTGGCGATCGTCACCCCGGCGGTGAAACGCGGCATGTTGTACGCCAACATGATTGATATGCGCCAGCCGAGTAACTCCCTGACTGCGCGGGTGGTGGATAATATTTCGGGTAACTACAACTATAAGATGGGTGTGGCCCGGATTAAGAAGTTGGGTGAGTCGAAGTATAAGAAGGAGTTCCGTAGCTTCTCGTTTGCGCCCAGGAATATTGTTTAGGTTTTAGGTAGAGGGGACCAGCGGTGGTGGGACTGCCGCTGGTTTTTTAATATTACGAGAAAATTCAGAATTATTTTTTCTAAACCTAATGAAGTGAATATTAACGCCTCAATAACCGACGCAGCCCTGCTGCGTCCGGTGCCAAAAGCGCGAAGTTAATTGAATTTTATGTATTTTTAATGGCACGTTTAATTGTATCCTTACCTAAAAAACCATAGTTTAACTCGACCCACTTAATAGCTTGACGCCGTCTTTTATCACTTTCTTGCTGTTTCATGATGGATTGGAACGAGTAATTGTTTAGCAGGGCTTTATAAATAGCATCATCACTCTGTACTTTTGCAGTTGACATAAAGAAGGTGTCGACCGCTCTTGCACATTTTATGAGCATGGTAACTAGGGTCGTGACATCTTTTAGTGTGAATTTATTTTTGTCGAAGTTATCTAAAGCAATATTCACATCAAAGTGGTAACAGTTATCGAATATTTCCTGTGATTTTTCGACTAAATACTGCTTAGATGATCTAGAAATACAGGCGTTTGAAGAGTTAGCATGAACTACTTTGTTTCGCCAATGGCAAATCAGCTCAGTCAAAATAATCCATTCTTTTTCAATGCTTGGAATTCCTGTTAAGAATTCTGAAACTCTATCTGCTTTCGAAATGTTTTTATTTGATGAATAATTAAAACTTTTACCGGTCTCAGACCAAAAGTTGTCTTTACTTATCTTTGATAGATATTCAAATAAGCTTTCGACCGAATAAACGATAGAAGATTTTATTGCAAATCGCCGTGCATTAATGCTTGAGCTAGTAATATCTCCTGGCTTCCAAGAAATATTCAGCTCTTTTGGAGGTGTAGTCTCAGGTGTTAACTGCGAGAGGGATACTGCAATCGTGTTCATGCAATGAACACTGTGCCCTATGTCATCCAAAAATACTTTTAAATATGCTGTTTCAGACATAAAGAGCCTTTGAGTGGTGGCATTGTCAGGATTCGAACCTGCATTTTCGGGTTTAAATAATAACTTTTAGTAACCGATGTCTTACCGTTAGACGATGATGCCATTTTCATTTTAACCTAAATCAAGAGCTTGGCTAGCAGTTAGCTCCAGATCAGACGTCATAACGCCTAAAGCAGCCGCGAAGCATGTATCGGATGACTTTTCTTATTATGTTTACGGCTTAGCCTCATTATCAGTAATATCGAAAGACCGGCTACTTAAATTAATGTCGACATAAGCAAGTAATTCTTTATTTGTGACTCTCCAATGATCATTGGACATTCCTAGTAGGCTGCGTTCATGCATGACTTTACACAATTCTTCATCCCCTTCTCGATACTGTGAAAAGTAATATAAACCTCCATTCTCATTAGCTTGTTGCAGAATAAATTTTTCTCTATCGCTTAAGCTTGCTATTAAGACCAGCATACCGATTCTTTGATCTTTAGAAGAATTCGATTCTGTCAAATATGTAATATTGTCAGATAAACTAGATAGAGCCTCAGTGTATTTTGCAGAATTAACATAGTCTGGATTGAACTTGTTCCTTATCTGTTTATTGAGGCCTTCTGCTACTCCTTTGGCGAAGTAGGCTATGACGGAAAAACCTGCGATTAGAAAAGTGGCAACCAATGTTGTAAATACTAGTTCAACAACCCCTGGTGCTCCATTGGTTTCTAAAATTATATTTATCGCATCGATTTTTTGGGCAGATGTTAATCTATAATCGGTTGCTGTAAAGATAATTGGCCAGTAGTGATAAGTGATAACGAGGAAAAAGGTTTGCAAAAAGGGGCTGCTTACTCTGTCGTAGAGCATGGCCTTGATGTTTCTAATAGCTTCAGATACCGCTGACATTTTCAGTTACCTATTTTCATCCTATAGTTTCGACATGTGTGCACATAACGCTTCGCTCATCGGCTTTTTAGGAGCGCTAGCGAGTAAAAAGCCCGATGAATCGACTTGTTAGATTTTCGACACTCGATTCGTGCAATCTATATACGTACAAGATAGCGCTAGTGCCAATAATGAGATAACAAACAAAGTCTACGATTTGATTAAAGCCTATCGAATTTATCGTTGATATTTCACTAGTGATTTTTGCAATTACTGAAAACACAATTAGGAAAGGGAAAAACAAAGTGTAAAGTAACCACACCCAATTGGAAAACAAAGGGTACTTGCTTAAATATGATTTACCTTCTCTTGTAAATGCTAATGTGTCTGGGTAATAATTATTCAACTGTTCTTCAAGTGAATGCAAATAACCATATTGTCGCTCGATTTCTAGCACTATTTGAAAGTAGCGCGTCGAAAACCCAAGTAACAGTAGCCACATCAAGGTAGAGATAAAGTCAATATTATTCCCCACTTTAATCCCACTAACCTTAGCAATATATTCGTTAACTATCGTTGCCACGGTATCAGCTGATGAAAGTTGTAGTGTGAAAACGGCCAAAATCACTAGCAAACCATAAAACAGCGTATCACGCTGTTTTATGGTTGTACGATGAATATCAAAGCTATCTTTGTAGTGAGAACAAAGATTATTAAATTTAGCTTCTTCCATTATGCTTCATTTAACGCTTTTACAATTGCATCTCTGTTAAAAGACATTGCCCATTTTGCTCCTGCACCCAAGACTTCTTCAGGACTCTCATTTCCTTTATCCAATTTTACTGCAACAAGTTTGTTTTTGTTGTCTTTGCTCTTTGCTATTTCAAAGTTCAACCAATTTTTGTGACCAATTTCTTTTGAATCTTCATGTGTCTTATTTGCTTCTTCTCCAACCAATACAACTGTATATGTTGCATTATTTATTTTCTTAGTCAGTGCACCTTTAACCGTCGGTATCTTCCAGCTATTTATCTCTTTTGACGATAAATCACTAAATTTAAAATCGAAGTCAGGATGAGCATCCCAAGCCTCCAGTAAAAATTTGTAATGTTTGTCATTGTCGTAGTCAAAGCTTACAAATACTTTTTTCTTAGCCATCTTTCTTCCTTAAGTTTAGTAGGCAAAAAGCCTGATAAAAATCTAACATTTTAATAATGCGACCATGCAAGGATCCCTTACCTTACAAGCTTACCGACCTTGTAAGGTAAGGATGAGAATTATGTATATCAGCCAGGGAATACACCAGATAATTCTTACCATAAAGGCTAGAAATCGACTAAAGGATGACATGGGTTCAGCTTCAATAGACAAGCTAATCGATTACAGATCATTGATTCAATAATAATATATTTCCATGGCTTATACGTAGCCGGATTCTGTTGTTCTGGATAAGCAGCACTCCACGCAGAGAGTACGCGACCCAGGCGATTAACAAATATGGTGCTGCCTGATAGTCCGGTCTTGCCTCCTGGCGCGTCAAGGGGGCGGCGCGCCCCCTTAACAATCCCCACATGCCTCCGGCTGAACGGCTGTTTCCGTAAATCCAGCACAGCCGGGGCTGGGAAAAAGAACTCGCTTCGCTCAAACAGCTTTTTCCCTGATCGCCCCATCTGCACTGTATTTCCGGGCCGTTCAGAGTCGGCCCAGGTTGTGGTGCCAGCGTCAGATCCACACTATTTTCTGAATGCTTTCAGAGCAAAGCAGTGCAAGAGCCAGGCTTTCAGCCTGTGCAAGCGGACCGCCTGCGCTCTCTTCTGGGCACAACCAAACGCCAAATCAGTGCGTATAACAACCAGCTGGCACCCCTAACCTGCCGACTCTGAGACGCCCGGTTCTGGCCTGTGACAGCAGCGATCAGAGCAAAATTTGTTTGAGCGCAGCGAGTTTATTTTGCTCAGCGGATGGCGCAGGTCAGAAACGGAAATAGCGGCTCTGTGGAGGTTAACGGGGGTTGCCAGGGGGACGAGTCCCCTTCGGTGCACTGCCGTAGCCAGCATAAACGCCGACAGGCAAGACCCAAACCATCAGCAACCGCAACACATGCCCGCGATAGCGCGGTACAGGGCTACGATTTCAGCCTGTTGCAGGCGGGCCGCGTATGCACTCCCAGCTGGACGCGACGGGACGTCGCTGCTACTCCAAGCCAGTGCGCATAACCAGCAGCTGGCACCGCTAACCTGCCGACTCTGAGACACTTGCTACCCGACGATGCTCAGTACTCCCAACTTTTATAGGTCTCATTGTCATTTTTCATATCTTCATACAACCAGACCATACGGTCCAAATACCAACTCTTGCCTATGTAGGCCAAAGCCACTCCCATAACGGCGCCCCAAATCGAATAGTATACAATTGAAAAAACAGCCAGGATAACGCCGATGGAAGAGATTGCATTGAGTAAACCATGCAAAGGTATTTCATGGTGTTCAGGTATCTTTTTTTTGTCTCTGTTTAAAAAAACTCTCTCACCCAGCACAGCTTTAGACGCCCAGTTTTTAGTGGACTTTGGTCTCTTGAACAGAATGGGATTGAAAAACACCCACAATATTGAGACTACACCGGGTAACAGACACCACCAGTCTATCCACACCCGGCTCCAAAAACTGAGCACAATAATGGGGAGAACAGAATACCTTGTCCAGACACTGACTGGGTTAGCGTGCTTCATCCAGTTTTCATCCGTCAGATTAAAAAACCGTGCTATTTTTCTTTCTAAAGTCATTAATCTTCCCTTCGTTCGTTTTCTGCTGGAAATAACGTTCAAGCAAGATTATGAGTCTATCCGCCGACAACTTTCGTAAATTATAATAAGAAAACCACACCAATAGTATCATCAACGTGTATCACTATGTATCGATAGTGTATGGAAAGAATAGTACGCGAAAGACCAGCTTTTTTTGCCCATACACAAAAGTACAGAGACAGGATATTCAATTGACGAAAGCCTCGATACAATCTTTCAACTGAACCTGGTTCATCAGACAAAGCAACACCCTAGTTAATATCAATAAGTTAGCGAGACTACACCAATGAGAATCGTACTCTCTTGTTTAATATGCATTTTTGTTCTGTCGGGTTGTTCTGCCAATATGGCAGCATCCGGCCGGAGTGGCCCTGATTTCAACCAGATTAGAAACGAATACTCCCGTACCGAAGTCGAACGGTTAGTGGGCTTACCTCTAACTGAATCAAAACTGGAAAATGGCCACACTGTTGCCCTCTATGACGTTGAAGCACATATAGATCCTAGTATATCTCGAGCTGCCGTCCATGCTTTTATGGACCTGGCGACTGCGGGTGTATGGGAATTTGTTGGTGGTCCGATTGAGGTGCATAGAAAAAGTAGTCGCCAGAAGGTGACTATAAATTACAATAAAGACAACCGTGTCGTTAGCATCACTAAAACTAAACCGGCACCATGAATCTGGTTTGAAATAACACTGCCTCTCTGTATACCTGTGACTTCAATAAGGTATACAGAGAGGCATACAAACTGAGTTAAATCTCGATAATTTAGGCCATCGATCCCTTTATTCGTTAGCCGTTCTAAGTCAACGAAACCCCACCATCAACCACTATTGTATGCCCTACAATATAACTGGCCTTGTCTGATGCCAGAAATTCTACAGCATCAATTATTTCCGACGCTTTGGCAAAACGTTTGAGTGGAACAATTTTTGCCACATCGTCATGAATTTCAGGCTTATCTTTTTCCCTTTCATCCCAGCGTGGTGTCCAGGTAACTCCAGGAGCGACAGCATTAACTCTTATTCCTTTTTCTATCGCCTCCAGTGCAACCGAGCGCGTCAAACCTTCAATCGCATGTTTACAAGCACTGTACATAGAAGCATTAGGAGTGGGACGTATACCGTTTATAGAGCTTATATTGATAACGGCACCACCACTTTCCATTAAGGCTAATTCATATTTTAAACAAAGAGTATGAGACCAAAAATCTTGCAGTAAAGTGTGCTTAAGCGCAGAAATGTCGACCGACTCAAAGCAACCACTTGACTCTAGCTTGGGTGATGCGTTATTCACAGCAACATCAAGTTTTCCATACTTTTCTGAAATTGTTGTAAACAAGGATGCCACTTGTTCTTCTTGTGATACATCAGCTTCATAGTAATCCACTGAACGAAGAGAGGGTTCTTCGGACACTTTCTCTAACCAAGTAGAAGAGCTGCGAGAACACGTAATGACTTGAAAGCCTAGGGAAACATAACGCCTAACGGCTTCGAGACCGATACCTTTACTGCCACCGGTGATTAAAACTTTTTTCAAAATTGACTCCTTACACAAAAATTACTTGTACTGCTACGCCAGATCCAACGCACCTGCTCAAGGAGATCACGAAGTCGCACGAGTTTGCTTCATAGTCGATAGCAATACGCTGTGCTTCAGCTTCTTGAAACGGCGTTATTTAAGTGTTGTAAGGCTTCGCCTAACGGGGAAAATTCCATATGTACTCCGTCTATAGATATCTTGCTTTTAGCTCTAACGCCGCCAGGAGGGACCGGAAAACCATCGCAAAGCGGCGGTTTGTGATCTCGATGGCTGGCCTTATTAGCCTTAATTACCCGTTGTTAACCGCTCTTTACTAAAAGAACGAGCAGCCCAAAAAAATAATGATAAAATTAAAATCACGAAAAAGACCGTCGTAAACCCACTTTTAGCAATGGTAAAGCTACTAGCTCTTGTTACTAACCTTTCTGACGCATCAGGAAAGCTGTTTAACATTGAGATAATACTAAAATTTTCTAAATAATCGAATATCCCAGCAAGTACTGGAACAAACGCCAGAAAAAACAGCTTTGAATCTCGAGGGAGGTACTGTTTTAAAATCCATGTGATCAAAAATGCATACGAAACAATGAACATAGCGGGATAAACAAAATCAAGTGGTATCTGAACGGCCAAGTATGCGTTCCTGCCATCCACACCCAAAGATTGCAATAATTCGATAGCCTGAGCGTAACTGTAACCCGCTGGAGACATATCAAACAAAATCGAGTCTGGAGCAAAGCTCAGGACAAGGGGTATGGAGTATCCCAATATCACTCCATAAATCAAGTTGGTCAAAACAAACAGAGTTATCACCACCTTCCCTTTCGAAGCATGCTGCAAAAACGCTATTACTTTATTCATTAACTTTCTCCATAAAGCTTACTCCATAGCACTTATGGCTAACGCCTAAAGCAGCAACGCTGCAATAGCGCGCCCAGCCCACAAGGCGATACTGAATTTACTTATTAGGTAATTTTTCAATTTTATACATCGTAGCTTCTGGCATACTTTCCGGCTTATACCTTAAAATGTCGTCCGACAGTTCTACTATAGTGAAACACATCTCCTGCGTTGGCTCATGAGCTATCACTTTTGCGGTTTTCCTGTCCGTGTGCTTTTCTTCTAATGGGTACAAACAAATCGTATCTCCATTGCGAGAAAATGAACCCTCCATTTCGTAAGCCACATCAGTGCCTGGGAAAATACCTTTAGAGGTTACTTTCTCTGACTCAGTAAAAGTCTCATACCCAAAGCAGGTTTCACCCTGATCTAATGACTCGCACCACGTACCGATCAGCGGGTCTTTGGTACAGCCACATAAGAAAAAAATTAGTACGCTGATGCCGAGCTTTCTCATATTCACCTTTCCCCCATAACGCCATACTTTACCGGACGACCTTTAAATTAAAATATACATGGAAGATTCCAACTGCCAAATTAACTCTCTTTAAATACAACCATATAATAGTGGGAAGAAAAAATTAATTGAACACTACTTATCAGGATAAATAATAAAACCAATATGTTCCATCAAAGACGCCATCTGCCACTCGAATATTTCAACACCTGAAAAATCTAGCACCCTGATATCTATACCTGTTATTTCAGAATTCCTTAAATCTGCTTTAAATAGAGATAAACCATGATATTGGCTTGGAGAGAATACAGTATTTGTAAGATTTGCCCCTTCGAGATTTGCTCGTGACAAAACAACGGCAACAAAAACGCTTTCGGAAAGGTCACACTTTTCAAGACAAACCCCTTCAAAGTCTGCATATTTAAAGTTTGACCTGGTTAATTTAGCCGAGCTAAACAGTACTTTTTTACTAACTACACTAACAAAATCTGCAAGCTGAAAATTTACCCCCTGCGCCTGGCATTCATTTATCGTAACATCGAATAATTCAGATCGATAAAAATTACCCATGGATATATCACAACGTTGAAATACAGAGTGTCTTAAATCGGCCGTTTGGAAATCACAGCCTTTTTGGCTATCTTTATCGTAAAAAATGGATTCTTCGAAAACACTATTTTTAAGACTTGCTCCTGAAAAATCACATTTTAAAATACGACAATTTTCTAAACGCAATCCATCTAAATTTGAATTAGAAAAATCAGAGTTACATATTGTACAATTTTCAAACACCAAATCTTGTTCAAATCTGTCAACCCAATCTACGTTAGAAAAAAACCTGTTTTTAATACGCTTTTCAGCTTGACCCAGAACTAAACAGTGTTCAAATAATTTCTCACTATCTTTATAGTCTTTTTTATAACTCTGATTATTCATAATTATAGTTATAACCTATGAATGAAACACATAATAAATAATCAACCATATGGATATTAACAGAAATTGCCTGAGGCAGATATTCTCCCCGGCTATCTACATCGCCCGTCTCTGGCCAAAGGGCCGATTCCACGGGACGTATAGCGCAATAGCACAGACCCATCTACAAAACATAGAACATAAAAACACACAATTATTAAATAGCTATGTATCTTTTAACATCGAAACACCTGTATCAGATACTTCTTGATAGCAGAGTTCCCTGCTCATAAGCGGGCGAGAATGATTCCGTTCCATTATCAAGATACGAGAAAATACCGCCTTTATTACTCTCTATTTTCTCCAGCTCTTCTTTAGTGAGTGCCTTGCCTAAATCTTCACCACTCAGACCAAGTTTCTGACCCAGCTCATTCATTTCTTGCTTCATTTTCGGCAGCACTTCATCCTGAATCTGAACTACCGCGTTAGCATAGCGCTCTCTATCTTCAGGGGTTTCTGCATTTTGTGCAAAATCCTCATATGTCTCAGTCACCCTGTTTAATGTCTGAACATCACCGACCCTCGTATTGTAACCGAAGAAAAGATCCATCATGCCATGTGATACATTCATGTTAACACCTCAATTATAACAAATTCAGCCAGATCAATTGACCTCTCAACCTGCCATTAAGGCCAAGACACCATCAATTTACATAAACAGAAAGATTATATTGATCTGTCTATCAACAACAGATCATAAAAAACACTGTCTTTATTAATCATAGAGAAACTTCAAAGTAAAACTCAAAATTGGTAGCGTTAATTACCAAGCAAGCCACACTCATTAATTAAATAAACTTAGCTTAACGGATGAAAATAAAAAGGCACAGTTAGAATAAAAAAACCAGTCCAGACCAATTAGTCTCAAGATCACATCGATTTTTTATAAACGGTTACGCCCTCCCTTCTATATTTATCCCGATCACCAGAACGCTACCCCTTTGGCCATTTTTCTAGCGTTCATGTTCGAAAACACCATTAAGCGAAAGAAAGAAATAGTCTAAATACAGTTAGTTGGAAATTTTAATAAAACAATCAACTAACTGAACTTAGCCCTTTTAAGTACATTTACACGTAATATTTCCAGACCAACCGCTGTATCTATTTCCCCTCACCGAATACGGGCAAATCATTTTGTAGCTGACTCCAGCTAGCTTTATAATTGGTGTATATTTGAGCATTAATTTTTACCGGGATGCATTCATCAAACGTAGAAATAGCCAGCTCAATTTCTTCAATTGAGGCTCCCTTTACACGAAACCCCAAACTAGAACCACACTCATTACAAAAAGTTCGAACTGTACCATTTGAAGCAGTGAAATGTTTGAGTGATTCTTTTCCTGATAACCACTTCAAACCGCTAACACCAACCAGCGTACCAAAAGAAGCCCCATGAAATTTACGACACATTGTACAATGACAGTTGGCAGCCTGTTCATTAAAACCATCAACACCAAATGTAACCCCACCACACAAGCAAGAACCTTTATATTTAACGTTCATCCTAAGCTTTGCTCCATGTTGAACAAAATTCAAATCATGACCCTGCGCATTACCGATGTGCAGAGCCAGTCAAAACACAGCATAGCCGTCTGCCATTTTCTTAACTACCTGCACAGCGATTTAAATTTTCATGGTTACAGCACCCAGCAGATAAAATTATGATTTTCATCAGACGTACGCTGAGTGAAGCCGTAAAAACGTAGCGATTTTTTCAGTTTGAAACGCTAGCGGCTTATGGACACCTGAATAAGGTGCCCCACAAAAGCCCTCTAAAGCCACCCTTCCACCTGGTTGATCACGGTTTTTACCCTGGCAGCAAGCGCCCGGTTGCGATGGTGACTGAGGTAAAGCGTTTCATCTACCGGCACGGCAAGGCGGTGGCTGTGGATCAGCTGCGGGTTGTGAAAGCTCTGCACCGCGTGGGCAGGCAGGACGGTAAAACCCAACCCCCGACTGACCGGCTCCAGAATCAGATTGATCTGATTGGAGAAGCCCATCAGGGAAAACTGATGGCTGTGCTGAAACTCAGGGTAGTTAGCGCTCAGCAGCAAACCGGCATGGTGCTCACCATCGGGGTGACCAATAAAACCGAGCTGTAAAAGCTGCGCCCAGTCGGGCTCAGTAACGGTCGCGGGGGTTACCAGTAACAGTGCTTCAGTGGCTATCGGCTGGCAACGGACCTCCGCCAGGCTGGCGGGCCGGGTCATAAAGCCAATATCCACCTCATACCCGGCAATCGACTGTTCCACCTGCCCGTTGGATGCAAAGCGATAATCGACCACCAGCGCGGGGTGCTCCACCTGCAGTGCCAACAGCTGCGGATACAGTTTGAGCCCGACACTTCCCGGTGACATCAGCCGGACCTGACCTTCATAGGCGGGGTCCTGAGCGACGCTTTGTTCCAGCTCAGACAGTGCGTTGATGACCGTACGCCCCTGCTGATAAAGTCGCTCACCACTTGCCGTCAGGGTGAACTGTTTGCCATGCCGGGCCAGCAACGGCTGCTCCAGTTGCGCTTCAAGTTTACGAATCTGCTGGCTGACGCCCGACTGCGTCATGTGCAGACGCTCAGCCGTGCGGGTGAAATGCCCCACCTCCACCAGCGTACAGAAGGTACGTAGCCAGATCGGATTAATCATTACATTTTGCACTCATGATTATGGTTAATGATAATTATACTTGATCATACTCTCACCGTATTCTGTGGTTACTTTCAACGCAGGAGGGAAACCCCATGAGCAACACTTACCCGAGAAGTTTCTCCCATATCGGCATCTCCGTGCCGGATCTGGACAAAGCAGTCGAGTTTTACACCCAGGTGATGGGCTGGTATCTGATTATGGAGCCAACCGAGATTGTGGAAGATAAGAGCCCGATCGGTGAGATGTGTACCGATGTTTTTGGCAGCCACTGGGAAAAATTCAGAATCGCTCACCTGTCCACCGGGGATCGCGTTGGCGTTGAGCTGTTCGAGTTCAAAAACCAGCAGAATCCAGCTGATAATTTTGAATACTGGAAAACCGGTATCTTCCACTTCTGCGTACAAGACCCAAATGTAGAAGAACTGGCTGAGAAGATCGTCGCCGCAGGCGGGAAAAAGCGGATGGAAAAACCACGCTACTACTATCCAGGCGAGAAACCGTTCCGCATGATCTACATGGAAGACCCGTTCGGCAACATCCTGGAGATCTACAGTCACAGCTACGAGCTGATCTATAGCCAGGGGGCTTACTGAGAGAGTAACAACACGGCTTGCGGGGGCAGTAACTAAAAAGCGGATTAAAGACAGGGTACTGAGCTTTAATCCGCTGTTACACGTAGCGCTAGCTTTCTGTTTTACTTAGACAGTGTACAACCACAAACAGAACCGGCACTGGTATTCATATTCGTCCAGTTGCCATTCCATTTCAGATAGCTTGATGATTTTTCACACACACCCTTCGTCGTCTCATCGCCACCACAAATAGCAGCAGCCTTGCTGTTATCTGCGATCACAGTTGAAGACGTCACATCAATATCAAGGCCCTGGCCTATTTTAATATCTGTAAATATGTGGCTAAGGGCCTGAGAGGTAATGTTATTACTAACTGCCTCAGATGTACCTTTATAGTTATGGCAACCAAAACAGTTACTAGAGAAGTCAGCCGTCAGGTCAACATGCTGATAATCCGTTTCAGCAACTGAGTTTGCAAGACGTAAAGAGCCGCGTTCATTCGGCACATCTATGCCACCAGAGCTCTGCGTAATATCGGTTACCCATAACGCTCCGACTGTAAAGTAGTGTGTCAGTGTTTTCATTGACGGTGTAGTCTCCGGCTTGCTTAAGAGACCAAGCAACTCTGCATTCTGCTGCGTAATATCAGCAATGTTTTCACCTGCTTTGAGGTCTGAGCTCCCTGTACCATAAGGGAAAACACGACAGATGTTGGTAGGTATGCCCGTCGGGCTAGTCAGATTACTTTCCGGCTGGTTAAACTTGCAGGAGTCATCTTCATCCGCAGAGTCTGGCAGCCCGTTTGCACAGCTTTCGCTGGAGAACATCCATTCTTTGTTGGTGTTTGCACGGGCAGGAGTACAATCTGGCGTATTCTTTTTATGCTCATAGGTTGCCCAGACAAACTCTGGATGGTCCGTTGTTGCAACGGCAATATGCATACCAACCAGACCAAGGGTAGCCGGGCTACCAGAGAGCACTTGCTTCTGTGTTACGAAAGTTGCTGCATCGATTTCACTTTGGGAGAGCTTTTTCCATGCAAACTTTAATTCCATGGTGCCGGAAGGGAAGTTAATGAGGTTTTGGCTATTCATTTCAACAGCGCTGCTCGTTACATCACACAGTGATTTGTTAAACCTCACATCGTAATACACCACATTGCCATCCTGAGCGTAAATGGTCGCGCCCCCTCCTGCTTGTCCTGTGGACATATCTTTAGCAAGGCTGGTCCGCAGAGTAGGCCCTACGATGCTCTCATCACAGGAGTCAGCTGGCGTTCCATCGCTGTTAGACTCCAGCACCGGATAGCTGGCTTGCTTCTGAAAATTTCGCATATCACCCTGCCCAGAAGGTGACATCAGGTAGAGGAATGTCTGCGTGGAGAACTGATAGAAATCACAAAAGTTTGACGTGCCATCAGAATCACTTTTTTTGACTTCAGCTGGCAGAGATGGATTACTTATCCAGGCAGGATCAACCGGGCATTGTGACGTTTCATAAGCTGAAGCCGTTCCCGGTAGTAAGCACACCGATGATAGCAATACGCTACCAATTGACAGGGATCTAAGTGTAGACATTGTCTTCATTCCTTTTATTTAAAGCCAGTCCTGATTGAGCAGTTATAGTAAACGATTAAAAGACGTAAAAGCTATGACCTAAATATGATGATTCTATATAGAAAAACTCAAAAAAAACCGAAACATACTAATAGTAATCATTTAAAATTTTAATTTTAAAAACCTGTAACCAATGTATAAACAACACATAGTCAGGTAGAAAAACTAGCTTGCCAGAGCGCAGGGGTTCTGATGAAAGCGCTAACAATCACCCTGCATCCAGTCCAGCCTCTTTTGGCTCCCCTGCACCGCTATCTATCCCAGTACGGCTGATCCCCACCAAAGTGCTCAATGGCGAACTCCAGAAACACACGCACTTTGGCTGGCAGATAACGCCGCTCAGGAAAGACCGCATAAAACATCTGTTCAGGGATCTGCCAGGACTCAAATAGCTGTATCAGTCGGCCTGAGTCAAGATCCGGGCCAGCTACGAAGGTGGGCAAGCGGCCAATACCAATACCTGCTTTTAAGGCTTCCAGTAATGCCTCGCTGTTGTTAACCCGATAGTTGCCCGACACCTGAACAATCTCAGGCTCGCCTTCGCCACATAGCGTCCACTTATTAGCATCGCTGGAATAACTGAACAGTATGCAGTTATGTTCGGCCAGCTCCGCTGGTGTCTCAGGCTGTCCGTAATGCTCTATATACTCCGGGGACGCACACAGCACTTGTCGCAGGGGTGCCAGCTTGCGGGCAACCAGGGTCGAGTCCGCCAGGCGGCCCGAGCGGATAGCAATATCGAACCCCGCCGCCACCAGGTCCGTCGTTCTGTCGTCCATCACCAGCTCGACCTGCAGCTTCGGATAGCGTTTTAACAGCCTGGGAATCAGCGGTGCCACATGCAGCCGACCAAACGACATCGGCGCGCAGATTTTCAGCGTCCCCTGAGGGTCACCCTGTAACTCCGCCACCGCATCTTCCGCCTGGGCTGCGGCCTGTAATGCGCGGGCAGCATGTTCGAAGTACCGCTCCCCAGCCTCGGTCAGGCTGAGTTTGCGGGTTGTACGGTATAACAGACGAACCCCAAGCTGCTTTTCAAGCTGATTGATACGCTTGCTCACCGCCGATTTAGACACTCCAAGCGTACGTGCCGCCGCAGAAAAGCCACCGTTCTCGACAACCGCCACAAACACCGGAATCGCACTGAACTCATCCATTATCACCCCCATAGTCAACTTGAACTCAACAGCTATTTTCCAAAGTAGCCGATTATCAACCCAGTGGAAACACAATAAAGTAGATCCATGGACTCAGCAGCAGATAACACCCGAGGTAATACACCATGGCTGACACACTTCACAGCACACAACGCGCCCACCAGGGGATGCTTCTCTGGGCACTGATCGTCGGAGTCTCTTTTCCGGCGGTCGGCATGATGAGCGAAGGGCTCCCTCCTCTGTTTCTGACAGCTATCCGCTTTGCCATCGCCGCGCTGGCCATTGTGCCATTGATGCGAGACAGGTCTGGCGGCTGGCCAGGGCTACCAGGGCTGGCGCTATACGCCTTTATGGGCCTCTGCCTGGCGGGGTTTTTCGGCACCATGTTCTGGGCCGCTCACCGTACCAGCGCACTCTCTATGGCAACGCTCTACGTCAGCGTACCTTTGCTGGCCTATGGACTGGGCAGGCTGGCCGGTGTTGAGCAACGGGCCGCTCCGTTACTGGCGATCCTGACCCTGGGCGCGGTGGGCGCCGTGGCGCTGGCCTGGGCAGAAGCAGGTGGAACCTTTGTCGCACTCCAGCTCGGCCGTGCCGACGCCGCCTTCTTTATCGGCTGCCTGGCCTCAGCACTCTACCCGGTACTGAGTAAATGGGGATTAAACCGGGGCTGGCTGTCGCAGCGGGCTGATGTACGCACCTTCTGGAGCCTGCTGACCGGTAGCGTACTCATGGGACTGCTGGCACTGAATATAGAAGCGCCGCAGCAACTGCTTGCTCTCACCCTGCAGGACGCTCTGGTACTGGCTTTTCTGGGGATATTTTCCAGCGGCATGACCTTCTGGCTGACCCAGCGTGCAACCGCCGTGCTGACGCCCGCCGCCGTCATGGCCTACAGCTATCTGGTGCCATTCACCTCGATGCTGATGCTGTTTATCAACCAGCCTCAACAGATCAGCTGGCACTGGCTACCCGGTAGCCTGTTAGTCGTACTCAGCATGATGCTGCTGCTAAAACGCGATGCAATCCATGGCAGAACAAACACATCAACCTTGCAACACTCTGTCGCACCAGCGGCTAAAACACAGACCAGCGCATAACAACTCGTTTTATTCAGACTAAACAACTCAGGAACAGACTCTCATGAAAATTACCGTATTAGGCGCAACAGGCAACGTCGGCCGTCGAATCACCGCTGAAGCACTGTCTCGCGGCCATGATGTCACCGCCGTCGTTCGTAACCCGGCCCGTATTGAAGAACTGCCGGACTCCGCCAATACATTAATCGCTGATGCAAGTGATGCACAGGCGGTTGCCAGCATCAGCACTGGCCAGGATATTGTGATCTCAGCCCTGCGGCCAGAGCCCGGTGATACTGTAGACCCAACCACCCAGGCTGTACTGGACGGACTGGCACACACCGGTGTGCGGTTACTCGTCGTCGGCGGTGCCGCCACCCTGGCCATTCCCGGCACGGGCGGCAGAACCGTTGTTGAAGACGCAGCCTTCCTGCCGGTTACCGCACGGCATATCGGACACGCCAGCGCCAGCCAGCTGGCCGTCTGCCTGGCAGAAAAGCGTGTTGACTGGGTCTACCTCAGCCCGGCAGCGAAACTGGTTGCAGGCGAGCGCACGGGAAAATATCGATTGGGGATGGATGAGTTAGTAGTGGATGGCCAGGGGATATCAACGATTTCCATGGAAGACCTTGCGGTCGCGCTGATTGACGAAGCCGAAAAGCCTCGCCACCACCAAGTCCGGTTTACAGCGGCCTACTGAACCCGTCGCGGCAATTAATGAGCACGCTGCGTTTTGCCGCATCCTGCGGGTAGCACGAAAAACCGCCAGCCCCACAGGATGGGCAAAAGAGCGAAGCGATATGCCCATCCTTCAATACCTGGGAAATAGCATCGATTATTGAGACCCCCGGTGAAACGGTGCTTACCTCAGGGCTGGCCGTTATACTGCTCTCAGGCAGAAATCCGGGGAATGGCGTCTTATGATTAGCCAGCTGCTGGCCTGTGCCGATTGTCAAACCTGCCCCGCCATCTTACCTTCATGCCGGGCAAACGCCCTGGCCAGGAAATCAATCAACGCCCTTACCCTGGAGTTCTTCGCCATATTTTTATGCGCCAATACCCAGACCCAGTCACCGGCAACCGGGGCGACCTGAGGAATGCGCTGTATACCTGCGACGCCATCCGCCATAAAGCACGGCAGCGAGGCAATGCCCATATGGGCCTGAATGGCGCTCAGTTGCAGCACATCTGAATACAGATTGGCCCGGACAGGAACTTCAGGGTACTGATTCTTCCCTGCCCACTTCAAATGGTGGTCCGCATCCCCCCACCCTAACCAGTGGCAGGATTCAGGTGCATTCAACAGATCATGAGCGGCCAGATATTCAGCACTGGCATAGGCACTGCGATACACTCGCCCCACCCGCTTACCTGTCAAGGAATCAGCCGGGATGGCAACATGCCTAATCGCCACATCCGCCTCTCTGCTGGCCAGATCCTTCACGGCGTAGGTCATGTTCACTTCCAGATTGATATCCGGGTACATGCGCATAAATTCTTCGAGGTCCGGCATCAGCAGGTGTGTGGCAAAACCGTTCGGTAGCGTAAGGCACAAATCACCTTCAATACGCAGATCCTTACCCTGGATATCCCGTTCTATATGGTTAAATTCCTGCTGAATGATCTGCGTAGACTGATACAGCTGCTGACCCGCTTCCGTTAACACATAGCCCGACGGCAGGCGATCAAACAGCGTTACCCCCAACTGGGTTTCAAGGCTCTTAATACGTCGCGCGCAGGAGGTATGGTGGATACCCAGCCGGTGGGCTGCCTTCTTCAGCCCCTTTTCCCTGGCAATTGCCAAAAAAACCTTCAAGTCGTCCCAGTTCACACAACTCCCCTCGATACCCAACACCTCAGCGATCACGCTCCAATCACAAAGGGGCGCATTATTGCATCAAAAATACGTACAATCGCTTACTGTTGCGCATTTTTACAATCAATATAATGAATTCCATCCTGTTTAGCCATCCGGCAAACTGTTGAGGGAAAACACCATGATTGAGCTATATACCGATGCAACGCCGAACGGCTTGAAAGTATCTATCGCTCTGGAAGAGGTCGGCCTTGAATACAACACGCACCGCCTGTACCTGGGCGGCGATCAGATGACCGATGAGTTCACCCGGCTCAATCCAAATCAGAAAATACCGGTTATCAAAGATGGCGATATAACCGTGACCGAATCTGGCGCAATCCTGTATTACCTGGCAGAAAAAACAGGGGAACTGCTGCCGAAAGACATAGCCGAACGGACCAAAACCATTGAGATGTTAATGCTGCAAATGAGCGGCCTCGGCCCTTACTTTGGTCAGCTATTAGTGTTCGCGGCTGCCTGGGATAATAAATTCCCTGCTGTCACCGAGCGTTATCAAAAAGAAGTTAACCGTCTGCTCGGTGTTATGAATACTTTACTGGCAGGTAACGACTATTTTGCCGGCAACCACTATTCCATTGCTGATATTGCCTTCTTCCCCTGGGTAAGAATGTGCTATGAACACCCAATCGGTGCGCTGCTGGAAACAGATAAACATTCCAACTTAATCCGCTGGTATGAAACCGTCGCCAAACGCGAGGCTGTACAGCGCGGCTTGTTAGTGCCAGAACCTCACCCGCCAGAAGAACAATTTAAAGCCTTTGTCGGTGCAGTGGTGGGGCTTGGCGACATACACAGCTAACAGCTACCAACCTGTTTAACGACAGACTAGCAGATCAATCAGCTACGAATGATCTGCGCAGCCTCCAACTCATCCCCGATTGGCGGTTCGAAGAAACTTTCCATCATATCGAACAGACCGGGAGTCACATCCAGTGACCAGGTTTTGCCCTGCTCGACATTACGCGCCATCACCCGTGTCCGGCGGGTGTCGGCATCTGCATCAATATAATGCAGCTGAAAACCGACGTTATGATCAACCGCTTTCTGACGAATCAGATCCCGCTGGGCCTTGTTAGCCGCCGCGCCATCCAGCACTACCGGAATACCCAGTGGCAGCAGCTGTTGGCATAACAGCCAGATTTGCCCCCGGCAACGGGGGTACTTGCTCACCGCCCAGCCTGCAATCGCTTCAGTTGACTGCTCCATTAGCCCCTCGGGGGCATCCGGCACAAAAAGCTGGCTCAGCCATTCGTCTTCCGAAAACCTCACCGCACCATGCTGCGTAGCCAGCTGGTGCGCCAACGTGGTTTTGCCTGCGCCAATCGGACCACAAATCAGATGAATCATTGCTCTATCCTTGCTGTTATTAAATCGCTGCACTTCACTGACTCAGGCTGCAGCTTTCACCTGGTGTTCGCTTTCTACTTTGTTTTTCAGCACCTGCAAGGCCTCCGGTAATGAGTGTTCCAGCTTTTTACGCATTATCAGCCCATGCATCACCCGACCAAACAGACCAAACCGCAGCTCGTAGCTAAATACCACTTCCAGCTCAGTCACCCCGGCGGACTTTTCCGTCAGCCACCAGCGGCTGGACGCTTTATTCAGCGGCCCCGGCGGAGTCACATCGTATACAAAACCGGTGCCCTCGTGCCACTGGGTGATGTACTCATCAATGGCCCCAAACCCCTCCAGCACACAGTGCCGACCGGCACCCACACCAGCCGCCGTCTCGCCCAGCCCATGGGATCGATGCTATTCAACCACTCTAAGCACTTGATTAGGGTTAGATAATCGCAATTACTGCGAAACGCTGGTGCAAATATTATCCGCTCCAGCAGAGCTGGCTCAGGCTAGACTGGCAGCGCCATACCTTTCAGGACGACCCTCCCAAGGCTTACCAATGCGGACATCAATATGCACTGGGATGATTTGAAATACCTCCTGATGGTCAGCCGCACCGGCTCTATCCGGGGTGCCGCTGCAGCACAGGGCCTGTTACATCGCACGCTACCCTGGCTGGCAGACTGACGATGATTCTGTGGATACTGAACCATCCAGACCTGCGCCAGAACAGCAAGGTACCGACCTTTGTCCGCTTTATGATTGAACGTATTCGCTTGAAGCAGCCATTGCTGGAAGGCGAGCTGTATACACCAACCTAAGCCTGCCAGGCCCTGCACCACTCCCACTGGATTCGTCCCACTGATCACCCCTGCACCCACCTTCACTGTGCGGCCGGGGATCATCACGCCCCGGAGGTTGTCTTTATGATAACGGTTGTCATATAAACAACACCCTGGGCACTATTACTTTAATCGTTTTATTTTAATCTTGAATATAATTCATAGACGAATTTAGACCGCCCGCACCGTCTTACCTGTCGTTCAATATACTGATCGCGCAAGCCCGGCTCTAAAACCGACCACACCGCGCCCAATCAGAGCAAACAGGACCCAGCACGGCTGCCCCCTCGGAATATTTCCGCCCTGCCCCTATTAATCAACACCGACAGGCATCAAGGTGCGTGCTCTATATTATTCAAGCCGCAATACCTACCACCTCTTGAGCCCTCTAATCCGGCAAGGATGTCCCATGTCTATATCTGATGTTACTGACCAGTCCAGCCGTCAGCTTCTTTCGCACCAGATAAGCTCCCGTGCTTTGATGAACAGCTTTTTACCTGGCGAGATTCTCAACGTGGTAACTGGCGACAGCGGCGATAATCTGCTGACTGGCAGTACCTTGAATGATGAAATGATTGCCGGTGACGGCGATGACATTCTGATCGGGAATGGCGGGGCTGATCAGCTATCGGGAGGTGCCGGGGCTGATCGTTTCCAGTTCAACCTGGGTCAGTCCAACATCACACACACGGCGACCATCAGTGATTTCACTAGCGGATACTGGAGCGACAGCATCGAGCTCCGCGAGCTGGCGGGTTACAACTTTTCACAGTCCGCTGACACTTTCAGCACACTGGAAGCCGGGCTGAGTGCGGTACGCTCACTACCGGCGAACCAGCTGGTGGTATTCACCGTGACAGGAGATATCACCCACAGCTATGTTTATGCCGCAGCCCAGGGCGATACTGGCGAAACCCTGATCCAGCTGAGCAATCACGAAGGCAGGCATCTCAGCCTTCATACGGGCAATATCCGCACATTGCTGGAAGGTGGTACAGACACCGATATCATTACCCATAACGGCTCACTGGACAGCTACATCGATGCAGGCGACGGGGATGATTACATCTATGGAGGCAGCCAGTTCGATCACATCATTGCGGGTGCGGGTAACGACCAACTGGATGGCCGAGCTGGCGTGGATACGCTGGATGCAACAGCCGCAGCCGCCATCATCAACGATAGCGGCCACACGCTCACCGTCAATGGTATAACGGTAGCAACAGGAACGTCTGTCGGCGCAACAGCACAGGCGACCGAAATCATCGGGCAGGATCAGTTCAGCAATATTGAATGGGCCATAACCAGCGACCAGGCTGACTACATTGCCTTCGGCGATACCCTGCGAGAAGCTGGTGCTGGAGCCGGTAACGATGTCCTGCTGGATGACCCAGACAGCTGGAGCAATGCATATGGCGGCAGCGGGCAGGACAGCTTTGTGTTCCAGTCGGCTGAAAACATATCCTCACTCAACACTGACATACTGGGCGACTTTACTGCCAGTGAAGATAAACTGATATTCGTGACCGATGGGCACTACCAGATCGCCGATCAGATCTATCAGCCTGACGCCAGTCTCGATAATATTAGCAAGATAGAAGCTCAGATCCGTTCCGACAGCACGCTGTCAGATCAACTGGTATTTTTCCGGTATTACGAAGAGTGCTGGCTCTTTATCAACGGCAACGGCGGGGTAAGCGGCGCGTCTTTGAACAACACAATGATCCGGCTACCGGTCAGCAACCTGGACGACATGGCAACGCTATCGGCTGCGATCAGCTTCACCACCGAAATACCCTCGGTACTCACCACGTCTGACATACCCACCACACCGGATGAAGTGCTTACAACAATCGATGAGCCTGACACCGGCAGCATTGATAACTACTTTCTGCTAGACACCAATCGTGCAGCATCTGAGTCAATGACGCTCTGGTACGAGACAGTGGGAGGGACGGCGACGGCCGGAAGCGATTACGAAGCAGTGTCAGGCTGGGTAACGATCGACGCCGGACAGAAAAGTGCCGCCATTGCCGTGAAAATTTACGGCGATACGATCGCCGAGCAGGATGAGACCATTCAATTACAGATCAGCGACCCCAGCGGGCAATGGCTAAAGAATGGCGTAACACTGATTGCTGAACATACTGTTATGGATAACGATTTAATGAGCATTCAGTAATCTGAAACGCTGCAGCCAGGGCTGCGGCCCCACTACCCGATGCAACAGCACATCTGTGGGACCGACGTCCCACCGGGAAGCCCCTGCCCTCCCACAAGACTGGCAGGACTTTCCCTGAACCTTGCCGATGCCCTTCACGCTGCACCCACCCTGGCCCCATGAACATATAGCATCAGCTGGTAGTGATTCGGCATAATGGTGTCAGCAGCAGCGAACACCCGCCCCAGCAGCGCCAGCTACTCTATAACCTACTCCCGTCGGCGCTCAAAACCATCACGGCAGTGTGTGTATCCCGACCACAAAGAGGCACGGCGAACGCCGCGGGAAAGGCACTGGTAAAGCCAGGTTAGAATAACTAGACTACTGCAAACACGCTGAAAAATTACTTATCCAGAGATGTAAACCGACATTATGACAAGAAAAATATTATCTTTAAAAGTAAAAAAGAATAAAGACGCCGAACAAATTAATGAAGCGGATAAGGATGTATTTGATAATGATCCACAAAAACGTTTTTTAAATGGCGTCGCTATCCATCCTTCACCGTGTATTTGCCTGGAATCAGGTTCTCAGCAACTCACCACCCGCGCGATGGATTTAATCGCTCCAATCGGAATGGGACAGCGAGGTTTGATTGTTGCTCCACCAGGCTCTGGAAAATCGACAATTTTAAAACATATTTGTCAGGCGGTTGGCGAAGCTTATCCCGAAATAAAACTTTATGCGTTACTCATTGATGAGCGACCGGAAGAAGTGACCGATTTTAAGCGCAACGTGCCAGCACAGGTACACGCTTCATCCTCGGATGAAAGTTATGAGCAACACGTCCGCGTAGCCGACAATCTTCTTAACATTGCCCGCAAGGAAGCCGGCGAAGGCCATAATGTCATGATTGTCATTGACTCTCTCACAAGGCTCTCACGCGTCCATAATGCCGAGCGAAAGAGCAGTGGCCGTACAATGTCGGGCGGGCTTGACGCCAGAGCTATGGAAATACCACGAAAGCTGTTTGGTTCAGCTCGAAAAATTGAGAATGGTGGCTCCCTTACGATTCTAGCGACCATACTCGTTGATACCGGCAGCCGGATGGACCAGGTGATATTTGAAGAGTTCAAAGGCACAGGTAATATGGAAATCGTTTTATCGAGAGAAGCCGTCAGTCAGCGCATTTTCCCTGCATTGGATATTTCTAAAAGCAGCACGCGCCGTGAAGAACTTCTTATCGACTCTAAAGACATTGAGAATGTAAGAGTTTTGCGAAGAGCACTCACCAGTCTTAAGCCTGCAGAGGGTGCCATGAAACTTGTTGAATTACTAAAGAAGTATCCAACAAATGCAGAACTGTTGAAAAACTTTTCGCCAAAAAATTGAATATATTATTTTCAGGTTCCTGCGTCATTATCGTACAGAAAAGCGCGACTGACGCAGTGGTAATACGACGCTCATCGCGGACACAGAATATCACGCTATTCTGAAAGTAATATCGCTATGGCTGGCGGGGGCATATCAAACTTTACAGATGCCCCCTGATTCTTCTCTTTTATTGACTGAGATTCTTCGCTTACATCAGACGCCGCCAAAGGCGATCACCTGAATATAGTTATGATGCGAGTGATTTACGATTTTTTATTCTTTATCGAACGCAACCAAACAGTAACAGGATAAAGCGTTTGACCTATAACGGTTCTAGGCAGGCGCTCAGTTGTGCCATATTTAGCTGGCCAATGATTCTTTGGGAAGTGATAGGTGTTAAATACCCTGTCGAACAGAACCGTATGTGCAGAGTAATTTGTATCGATTGCGGGTTTTTCAGAACTATGGTGCCAATGATGAAATTGCGGCGTAACAAGGATGTATTTTATAGGTCCGAAAGAAATACCCAGATTACAGTGGATAACTACGGCTTGCAGTGCGGCAAAGGTTACATATAAATTCAGTGATTCCTGCCCAACACCCAGTAAGTACAGTGGAATCATCACCATCGCTCTTTCTGAAAAAACCTGGACAAAATGACCTCGAGATCCAGCCAGCCAGTCTATATTTTCAATAGAGTGGTGCACCGCATGTATAGGCCATAGCACTTTAATTTCATGGTAAGCACGATGCTCCCAATACAGTAAAAAGTCAGCACAGATAACTATGAGTATAAATTGTAATACGACAGGTGTTGAAGCAATATATTCTTGAACACTTACATTAACGGCCCAATCAAAATGGCCAATATGGTAGTTTGCAAAGACAATAATGGCTGAAATAGCTAAGTGATTGAAAACAAAATAGAAAAGATCTGTATCCCACTCAGGTCTCATAATCAATTGATCTTTATATCTTGGAAAGAGCTTTTCAAGCGTCAGAAATATGACAACTGAGCCCAGAAAAGCAATAATTAACCAGTCGACTCCAAGTGATAACTCTTTAGCTTCTACAGAGCCTACAGGAATTTTATATCCGCCTAGAAGAAAGGCCACCAAAGTACATGCTATCCCTGCCATGCCAAGGTACTTATGCGTGCCTTTATTTAACAAAAAGGTAAGTAACCCAAAAACAATGGATGTATACATTCCATATTTTAGAACTATCTGTAACTGTTCCGCATCATATATTTTTCTCAGCTCAGTGGTTGTTAAAATAGAGGGGTATAAATACGCCAACACAGCCAACAAACTAAGAGCACCAAGCATGAGCGAGCACAACCCACTAATCCTTCCATCCCCTAAACGTAATTCATTTTCAGGGTTTTTTATAACAACCCTTTCCTTGTAGTTGTATTCGCTATTCATAATATTAAAAATTCACACTGAGTCTGATAATAGATGTTTTATTTAATGCAAATATTCATCCTGAAGAATCTGCATAGTTTAAGCTCAGACCCGATAACGTCACCGTTATAAGCGCTACCAGTAATGGTATTTAATCACCGGGTTTGAGTGGCCGCTATAGTGTCCGAGTTCACCTGCAGTGAACCCGGTCTGTTATAGCACTCACAACTGAGCAGGCTTACTCTTCGACGTCGTAAACGCTGTCGGCATCATCATCGTAATCGAATGCACCGAGGAAAGTCAGATACTCGTCTTTGCCGGTAGCAGAGAGCTTTACGCTGTATTCATATTCGAACAGCACCACCACCCAGGTGACCTGTTCCAGCTGCTTCTTGCGCGCTTTGCTCATCAGTACATCCATAAAGGAGGCTGAGAACGAGCACTCCCCTACCGCCTGCTTGATGTCGATCAGGCCGTCCATTGCACCATTGGTTTCCATATTTTCTGGCATGAAGTATTTCAGCCGGAAGTTTTTGGACCAGGTGTTGGTCGCGCGGGTGTTGTTCCGGCTGAAGGTTTCCTCAAAGTATGCATCAGGAATATCGGCGTAGGGGTGCTGGGAAGCCCAGACGGAAACTTTGTTCTTCTTGGAAAAGTCGTGCATTGCGTTTACTCAGTTAAACCGGGCCTGGCCGCTGCCAGCAGACAGCGGAGTGATGGCGCTATTGTATCAGGCTGTTGTTGAATGCGCTGGTAGCGACGCTTCAGTTATCCAGTAACCCAAGCATCGCTTCGATTGTGCCCAGGGTCCGACGCTGCAGAATTAGCTGCTGCCCCAGTGCCAGTGCCTGGCCCTTGGCCACACCCACCGCAGCATCGTTATCAATAGCCTGCCATTCAGCCACCTGAGCAATACCAATGGTACGGCGGATCACTTCAGTGCCAGCAAAACCCAGGGTATCGGCCAGCAACTGCTGCAGATAATACTGGCGGTAGCTGGCCTGCTTAAATGAAGCGTCCTGGGTATCACTGGCCATCAGCTGGTCGAACTGGGCTGTAAAGCCATTCCATAGATCGGCAATACTCTGGCGCAAACTTTGCCGATAGTGATCGCTCACACCGGCCATCTGACCCAGCGCACAGTAGCTGAGCAGATAATTGGCAATCAGCACACCCGGATCAAAACCAATCGGCCCGACAAAGCCAAATTCCGGGTCAATCACCTGGCTGCTCTGTTCGGTAACAAAGATAGAACCGGTATGCAGATCACCGTGTAACAGCGCCTGCGCCTGGCAGAGGAACTGCATTTTAAGCTGAGCAACTTCACACTTCAGTGCCGTATGCTGCCACATTTCAGCAGCAGCAGCCTGTAACGCTGGATGGATGTTATTGCGCTCATGGTCATAGTAAGGATCAACAAAAAACACTTCTTCGGTGCTTTTACACAGATCAGGGTTAATAAAGTCTTTAACCAGTGCTTTTTTCTGATGAGAGTCCAGATAGAAATCAGAGCTGTAAAACAGAGTCCGTGCCATAAAATGGGCCAGGTGCACCGCCAGCTGCGGCACCACGCGCTCAGCCAGCAACGCCTCACGCAGGCTCTGATGATCACCAATATCTTCCATGACCAACGCGCAACGGCTGGCATCATAGTAATAAAGCTGCGGCACCTGAGCCGGGCACAACTCAGCAGCTCGCTGTAGCGACTGCGCTTCAATACGAATGCGATCCTGTGACAGCGGCCAGCCCTCGCCGATAATACGGATAAACGGCAGCGCCTGTTTCACGATCACGCTGGCCTGGTCGCTTTTTATCCGATAAACATAGTTGATATTGCCATCACTGATCTCTTCCACCGTTAATACGGCAGCGGGTACAAACACCGGGCTATGCTGGCGGGCAAAGGTGATCAGCTCGGCGTTGTCGGCAAATTTCTGAAAGCTCATAATGCAGGGTATTCCTCTGGGTCAGGGCTGGCGCAGGCCATTGTGGCAAATGCCACCAGGCCTGCCTACTACTCTATGCTGAGCCGCTAAAGGCAGCAGCCTGTTTGTGCGCGTGCGTGAGTCAAAAATCAGCCAGGAGTCAGCTCACCGGGCCTACCGCACGCCTGGCAGACAACGACGATCACTACCCGGTAGCTAACACCCCTTCAAACGCTCAAAAAACAACCCCGCTGACTGTTTTTCAACCTTCCGCATCCACACTGGCGTGGACAAACAGACCTATCAGCCGGTTTAATCCAGCCGATACGCAGGCTAAATCCTTGAAAACAGGCCTGTTTGGCCATTTTGTAGTAAAAAACATTAAGAACTAATTGGAATAAAAATCATCTTTAAAATAACCATAAACGCGTGTAAATCCGTCACTTTTGTTACTCGACTAAAGTCCTGCCTACTTTTATCTGAGATAAGCAAGCCCCATTACTACAGGCTTCCCATCGGTAACGACTGTTTATTTTCGTGTAGTGAAACTACAACCTGTTATCTAAATGCCATGTAATTTGACTACATTTCTACCGCAGTGCACAAAAACCGTTTTGACAGGCTTTACCCTGCACCCCCATGATGGCGTCCAGCAACGCAGCCCCTCAGGGCGCTGATCGTTGAGCCAGATTGACGACTGACTGGATTAACACAGTCAGCGAGATACCTGAGCCAAGGGACCCCGGTGCAGCCACACGCTAAACCAACATAAATATAAAGATTAAAACCGTTACATTGTGAAGGATTAACCATGTCTACTTACACTAACGATATCGATACAGTAGCAACGCTGCGCGCAACGAATGGTTCCGCCTGGAATGCTATCAACCCGGAATCTGCAGCTCGCATGCGTGCTCAGAATCAGTTCAAAACTGGCCTGGATATCGCTAAATACACCGCGAAAATCATGCGTGATGACATGGCCCGTTACG